>Ga0307955_1000176_pt1 | contig 36671 bp, 31 predicted proteins | sample OrgLakmetagen439_FD_201819 | JGI IMG/M metagenome (GOLD analysis project Ga0307955, IMG submission 201819) | Saline water microbial communities from Organic Lake, Antarctica - #439 | ecosystem: Environmental > Aquatic > Non-marine Saline and Alkaline > Saline | place: Antarctica: Organic Lake...
CTGCTCGCCCGTTTCGTCAAGCCGCGCAGCGCAATGGAGCGGTTGCTCGATTCCGAGCTCGCGGGCGGCGCCCAACCCGCCGAGTGACCCGCGCGGCCACACGCATCCCACCGGCGAAATCCGCCGATGCAACGCTGGAATTTCAATGCCAGTGATGCAATAACCCTGCAAACTGGGGGCGAGGAGTGATCCACAAGTGAAGACAGCGTACAAGGCACGCGCAGCGCTCGCGGCGGCGCTCATCACGTTTGGCGGGCTGCCCGCATCGGCACTCACCATCGGCTTCGCCGCCCCCGGCGCATCCGGGAATTTCGAACAGCGGCTGCAGGACGCCTCGCTTGTGATAAGCACTGCGCGTGAGGGCGAGGGCACGGCGCAGGATCTGCTGGCCGCGGCGCAGGCCGATTACGCACGCATGGTCGGCGTGCTCTACGCGCAGGGCTATTACGGCGGCGAGGTCAGGATCCGTGTCAACGGCCAGGAGGCCGCCGAGATCCCGCCCCTGCAAGCCCCCGACGAGATAGAGCGCATCGACATCATCGTGACCCGCGGCAAGGCGTTCCGCTTTGATCGCGCCCGCGTCGCCCCGCTGCCGCGCGGGGCCGAGCTGCCGGAAGACTTCCGCGTCGGCCGGCGCGCCAAGGGCGATCTTGTCACCAGCGCCACCCGCGCCGGCGTGACCGCCTGGCGCGAGGCCGGCCACGCCAAGGCCAGCGTCGCCGGACAGGACATCGTCGCCGATCACGCGACCAGCCGGCTGTCGGTGGACGTGGCCCTCGATCCCGGCCCGAGCCTGCGCTTTGGCGAGCTGGTGATCGATCCCGGCGACGAGCCCAGCGCGGTCCGCGAGGGCCGCATCCGCAAAATCGCCGGCCTGCCCACGGGCAAGACCTTCTCGCCCGAGCAACAGCAAGAGGCCGCCGACCGCCTGCGCCGCAGCGGCGCCTTTCGCTCGGTCGTGATCCAGGAGGCCGAGACGCCCAATCCCGACGGCACGCTCGACATGCGGACCCGCGTCGTCGATGCCGAGCCACGCCGCATCGGCGCCGGCGCCGAGCTGGGCTCGTCCGAGGGCGTCACGCTGTCGGGCTTCTGGCTGCACCGCAACCTGCTTGGCGGGGCCGAACGGCTGCGCCTCGACGCGATGGTTGGCGGCATCGGCGGCCGCGACGGCGGGCTCGATTACCGGCTGGGCGCGCGGATCGACCGGCCCGCCACGTTCAGCCGCGATACCGGGGCGTTCCTTCTGGCCAATATCGAGCAGGAGGACGAGGAGAGCTTCCGTGAACGCCGCGCCGAGATCGGCGGCGGCATCACCCACAGGTTCTCGGGCGAGACCACGGCCGAGGCTGGCCTCACCTACCGATATTCCCAGATCAAGGACGATCTCGGCAAGCGCGAATTGCAGCACCTGCTGGTTCCGTTGCGCGGCACGACCGATCAGCGCGACGACCTGCTCAACCCCAAGGACGGTGTCTATCTGGACCTTACCGTCACACCCTTCCTGCGGCTCGACGAAAGCGCCGCGGGCAGCCGCTTTTTCGCCGATCTGCGCGATTACTTCACCTTCGGCGCGTCGGGTGGTGTCACCCTCGCGGGCCGTGCCCAGCTGGGCTCGATCGTGGGCGCGAATGTCCGCGACATCCCCGCCAACATGCTCTTTTATTCGGGCGGCGCCGGCACGGTACGTGGCCAGCGCTACGAATCGCTCGGCGTCGATCTGCCCGGCGGTGGCACGGTCGGCGGGCGGTCTTTCGCGGGCTTCTCCGGCGAGCTGCGAACGATGGTCAGCGAGAACTTCCAGGCCGTGGCCTTTGCCGATACCGGCTACGTCGGCGAAGAGGCGCTCGGCACGGGAGAGGGCGAATGGCATAGCGGCGCGGGTCTCGGGGGGCGGTACTTCACCGCCGTCGGGCCGATCCGGTTCGACATCGCCACGCCGATCGACGGCGAAGAGGTCGGATCGCAGGTGGAAATCTATATCGGGATTGGGCAGGCGTTTTGATGCGGGACTTGATGATGCGGTTTCTCTGCCCGGCGCTGCTGGCGCTCGGCCTCGCGACAATGCCGGCGCTGGCGCAGGACGACGAGGCGGAAGACGGGCGCGGCTACCTGCAGTCGCTGATCGAGGACAACCTGTCGGTCGCCGGGCGCGAGGTGCGCATCACCGGCTTTGACGGGGCGCTGTCATCGACCGCCAGTCTCGACACGCTGACCATCGCCGATGACGAGGGCGTCTGGCTGGAACTGCGCGATGTCTCGCTGGTCTGGACCCGCACGGCACTGCTGCGCGGCCGGCTTCAGGTCGACAGCCTGACCGCGTCGGAAATCACCCTGTCGCGCCTGCCCGAGGGCGAGGAGACGGTCAAACCCGAGGATGCCGAGGCCACGCCATTCTCGCTGCCCGAACTGCCCGTCTCGGTCAATATCGGCGAGGTCTCGGCGGAAACCGTCACCCTCGGCGCGCCGATTCTGGGCGAGGAGGTCCGCGTCAGCCTGACCGGCAGCCTCAGCCTCGGCGGCGGTGAAGGCTCCGCCGATATCGAGGTGACCCGCCTTGATGGGCGCGGCGAGATCATGCTCGAGGCCAGCTTCGACAACGACAGCCGCGTGCTCGCGCTTGATCTGACGCTCGACGAGGCATCGGGCGGTATCGCCGCGACGCTTCTGAACCTGCCCGACAGCCCGGCCATCGCACTCACCCTGCAGGGCGAAGGCCCGCTCGATGACTACGCCGCCGATCTCGCGCTGGCCACGGACGGCACCGACCGTCTGACCGGGCGCGTCGAGCTTGCAGGCACGGATGCCGGCGGCCTCGCCTTCGAGGCCAATCTCGACGGCGATCTCACCCCGCTGATGGAGGACCAGTTCCACGCGTTCTTCGGTGCTGAGACCGCGCTCGAGGTGGCGGGCAGGCGCGGCCCCGATGGCGCGCTCGACATCGAGACGCTGCGCCTTGCTGCCGCACAGCTCAACCTGCAGGGCCAGCTTGCGCTCGACGCCGCCGGCTGGCCGCGGCGCTTTGATCTCACCGGACAGATCGGCAATGGCAGCGACCCGGTCCGCCTGCCCGTGGCCGGCCCGCCCGTGACGCTGGGGCAAGCCGATATCACCGCCCGCTATGATGCGGATCAGGACAACCGCTGGCGCGCGCGTATCGCGCTGTCGGATCTCGCGCAACCCGATCTCACCCTCGACAGCGCCACACTGACGGGGCGCGGCGTGCTGCGCCGCGCGGCCCCTCGCGGCGTGACCGCGCTGGCCGAGTTCGACCTTTCAGGCCTCGATCTGGCCGATCCCGCGCGGGCCGAGGCGGCGGGCACGCAGCTTTCGGGTCACACCACGCTGGAATGGACCGAAGGCACGCCCCTGCTGGTGCGCGCGCTGCGCGTCGTGTCCGGGGCCGCGACGCTCGCGGCCAATGGCCGGGTCGAGGCGCTGACCGAAGGCTTTCCCGTATCGGGCAGCGCGACGCTTGAGGCGCCGGATCTCGCGCGCTTCGCCGCACTCGCAGATCAGGATCTCTCGGGCGCGGCACAGGCGAAACTGGCCGGCGCGGGCACCCTGCTGGGCGGCGATTTCGACATCACCTTCGATGCCGAGACCGACCGCCTCGGGCTTGGCATTGCACAGCTCGATCCGCTGATCGGGGCCCCCACGACGCTTGCCCTCAAGGCGAAACGGGACGAAAGCGGCATCGCCATCGACCGGTTCAGTCTGGATAACGACCACCTGAACGCAACCGCCGAAGGCACCCTCAACAGTCAACGCGGCGCGCTGAACGTCACCGCCGCGCTTGAGGATCTGTCGCGCGCCGACGACCGTCTCGACGGCCCGGTCGATGCGCAGGCTCAGGTCGACTGGCAGGCCGGCGGCGATGTCACCCTGTCGGAAATCGTGGCCGCGGCCATGGGCGCGCGGATCACCGGCAGCGCCACGCTGTCGCCCGAGTCCGACGGCATGCCCGCCTCGGGGCGGATCAATGCGCAGGTGGACGACCTCGCGCGCTTCGCGGCGATCACCGGCCGGCCGCTGGCGGGCCGTATCAACGCGGCCGTCGTCGGCAACGGCGTCATCGACACACAGGTCTTCGATGTCACGCTCGAGGCGGCGACCGACGGCCTTGCAATCGGCATAGACCAGGTCGACGGGCTGGTCGCGGGCGACGGCTCGCTGCGCATCTCCGCAGACCATGACGGGCGCGAGACCACGCTGCGCGAATTGCGCCTCGACTACAATGCCGCGCGCCTGACGGCCTCGGGCCGCGGCATCCCTGCCGAGCAAAGCGGCGAACTGACTTTCGACGCTGACATCCCCGATCTTTCGGCGATCGATCCGCGCCTCGACGGGCCGGCCAGCGGCACCGGCACGGTGGCCCGCGCCCAGGATGGCGAGATCACCGTCGACGGGCTCGCCGCCCGGATCATGGGCGCCGAGTTCACCGCCACCGGTACCGTGCAGCCCGACCCCGAGAACCTTGCGGCGGCGGGCGACCTGACCGCCCGCATCCCGGATCTGTCGCGCTTTACCGAGATCGCCGGGCGGCCGCTCGACGGCCGTGTCGATCTGCAGATCATGGCCCGCGACGGCGCTGCACCCGGCACCTTCGACGGCACGATCGATGCCACGACCGACGGGCTCGTGACCAGCATCGATCAGGTCGATGGCATCGTCGCGGGGCGTGGCACGCTCAGCGTGGACGCGGCTCATGACGGGCGCGAAACCACGCTGCGCGACCTAGCGCTTGATTACGACGCCGTCCGCCTCACCGCCTCCGGCGCGGGCATCCCTGCCGAGCAAAGCGGCGAGTTGACCTTCAATGCCGACATCCCGGAGCTGTCGGTGATAGATGCCCGGCTCGACGGCCCCGCCAAGGCTTCGGGCACCGTCGCCCGTGCGGCCAATGGCGAAATCACGGCGACCGGGCTTGCAGCAACGCTGATGGGCGCGGAACTTGACGTGACCGGCAGCGTGCAGCCCGACCCCGACGCGTTTTCGGCCTCCGGCGATCTGACCGCCCGCATCGAGGACCTGTCGCGCTTTTCCGCGATCAGCGGCCAACGCGGCCTGCGCGGCAGCCTCGATCTGTCGCTGACCGGCGAGTCGAGCGACGGGGCAAATGCCTTCAACGTGACCACCTCGCTGGACGGGCGCGACCTTGCCACCGGCATCGCCCAGCTCGACCGGCTGATCGGCGGGCAATTGTCGCTCGACGCCGAGGCCGGGCGCACGCCCGAGCGGATCGAGATCACCAATATCGACCTTGAGACACGGCAGATCAGCCTCACCGCAAGCGGCGATGGCGGCGACGGGCCGGTCAGCATCGACGCGCGGCTCGCCGATCTCGGCCTCTTCGCGCCCGGTTTCTCCGGCCCGCTCACGGCCAACGGCACCGTCACCCTGCAAGGCTCCGAGGCGCGCCGCGTCACGCTCGATCTCGACGCCAACGGCCCCGGCGGCACCACCGCCGCGCTGTCGGGCACCGTCGTCGACTATGCCCAGACGCTCGATCTCGCGGCCTCGGGGCGTCTGCCGCTGGCGCTGGTCAACGCGTTGATCCAGCCCCGCGCCTTGAACGGCACCGCGCAATATGACCTGCGCGTGCAGGGTCCGCCCGCGCTATCCTCGGTCACCGGGACGGTCACGACCCAAGGCACCACCGTCGCACTGCCCAACACCGGGTTTGCCATCGACGATCTCAGCGGCACCGCGCGGCTGGGGCAAAGCCGCGTCGAGACCGACTTCACGGCCGCGATGCGCGAGGGCGGGCAGCTGTCGGTCACCGGGCCCGTGGCCCTGACCCCCGGCTTCGATGCCGGGCTGCGCATCAGCCTGGCCGAACTGGTCCTCACCGACGGGCGGATCTATACGACCACCGCCAATGGCCAGGTCACGATCGACGGGCCGCTCGCGGGCGGCGCCCGGATCGGCGGCACGATCAACCTCGGCGAAACCAACCTGCGCATCCCCTCGGGCGGCGGCCCGAACACCGCGTCGCTGCCGGATCTGCGCCACGTCAACGAATCCCGCGCCTCGCGCCGCACGCGCGAACGCGCCGGCCTCGTCGAGACCGGCGACGGCAACGGCAACGGCGCGCGCCCCTATGATCTCGACCTGACGATCAACGCCCCGCGGCGTATCTTCGTGCGCGGGCGCGGCCTCGACGCCGAGTTGGGCGGGCGGCTGCGCATCGCGGGCACCACGCGCGACGTGGCCCCCGACGGCTTCTTCGAGCTGATCCGCGGCCGGTTCGACGTGCTGGGCCAGCGCCTCGACCTCAGCGAGGGGCAGGTAACACTGCAGGGCTCGCTCGACCCGTTCCTGCGGTTTTCGGCTGATACGGTCTCGGGCGACACGACGGTTCGGATCGTCGTCGAGGGCCGTGCCTCGGATCCCGAGATCCGGTTCGAATCCACCCCCGACCTCCCGCAAGAGGAAGTCGTCTCGCGACTGATCTTCGGGCGCGGCCTCGAAAGCATTTCGCCGCTGCAGGCCGCACAGCTCGCCTCGGCCGTGGCCACGCTGACCGGACGGTCCGACAACGACCTCATGGGACGGCTGCGCAGCGCCGTCGGCCTCGCCGATCTGGACGTGACCCAGACCGAAGAGGGCGACACCGCGGTCAGCGCCGGCGCCTATCTGTCCGACGACATCTATACAGAGGTGACCGCCGACAGCGCCGGCAAGCAGCAGATCAACCTCAACCTCGACGTGACGCGGTCCCTGACCGTCCGGGGCAGCACCACCAACGAGGGCGAGACCGGCATCGGCGTGTTCTTCGAACGCGATTACTAGGCCGGCAGCCCGCCTGAAAAAGCACCGATAAAAGACTCGCCTTGCCAAGGCGCGGTCTGCCACAGTGCGGACAAGCGGCGGAAGAGGGAGGACGACCGTGCGGTACATTCCACTCATCATCTTCATCGGTCTCGTGCCCTGCGGCCTGGTGCTTGCGCTCTGGGCGCCGGTCTGGGGCGCGGTGTTGGCGGCGGTGGCGACGGTGGTCGCGGCCATCGGGATCTACGACATGGCCCAGACCCGGCGCGCGGTCCTCAGGAACTATCCGATCTCGGCCCGGCTGCGCTTCCTTTTCGAGCATTTCCGCCCCGAGATCCGGCAGTATTTCCTCGAAAGCGACCACGAGGAAACGCCCTATTCGCGCGAACAGCGCACCCTCGTCTATCGCCGCGCCAAGGGGATCGAGGGGATGCGCCCGTTCGGCACGCTGCGCGATGTCAACGAGATCGGCCATGAATGGATCAACCATTCGATGGCGCCCACGCATCTTGACAGCCACGAGTTCCGCGTGCGCATCGGCGGGCCCGACTGCACACAGCCCTATGACGCCTCGCCGCTCAATATCTCGGGCATGTCCTACGGGGCGCTGTCGCCCAATGCCATCGAGGCGCTGAACCAGGGCGCCAAGCTCGGCGGGTTCGCGCATACCACGGGCGAAGGCTCGATCTCGCGCTTTCACCGGATCCATGGCGGCGATCTGATCTGGCAGGTCGGGTCGGGCTATTTCGGCTGCCGCATGCCCGACGGCCGGTTCGACCCCGACCGCTTTGCCGCAACCGCCGCCGACGATCAGGTCAAGATGATCGAGATCAAGCTGAGCCAGGGCGCGAAACCCGGCCATGGGGGCATCCTGCCCGGCGCCAAGGTGACCGAGGCGATCGCCGAGGCGCGCGGCGTCAAGGTCGGCGAGGATTGCGTCAGCCCGCCGGGCCATTCGGAGTTTTCCACCCCAGAGGGGCTGTGCGCCTTCATCGCCCGGCTGCGCGATCTCTCGGGCGGCAAGCCCGTTGGGCTGAAGCTTTGCATCGGTCATCCGTGGGAGTTCTTCGCGATGGCCAAGGCGTTTCACGCCACCGGCATCACACCCGATTTCCTCACCATCGACGGGGCCGAAGGCGGCACCGGGGCCGCCCCGGCCGAGTTTGCCGATCACAAGGGCGCGCCGATCCGCGAAGGGCTGATGCTGGCGCATAACACGCTGGTGGGCATGGGGCTGCGCGACCGCATCCATATCGTGGCCTCGGGCAAGCTGATCAGCGCGTTCGACATGTGCCGGATGTTCGCGCTCGGCGCCGATGGCTGCAACATCGCGCGCGGCTTCATGTTCGCCGTGGGCTGCATCCAGGCGCAGGTCTGCCATAGCGGCAAATGCCCGACCGGTGTCACCACGCAGGATCCCGGTCGCTACAACGCGCTCGTGGTCGAGGACAAGTATCAGCGCGTGGCGAATTTCCACCGCAACACGCTTGTCGCACTGAAAGAGGCGGTGGAATCCTCGGGCCTGCGCAGCCCCCGCGATTTCACCCCGCATCACCTGATGATCCGCGTCAACAGCCGCGAGGTCCGGTCGGCGGCCAGCCAGTACCTGTGGCTGGAGCCGGGCGAGTTGCTGGACGGCAGCGTCACGCATCCCGCCTTCGCGAAATACTGGACCAACGCGCGCACCGACAGCTTTGATTTCGTGGCGTGAATCGGCTGGTACTGTGACGCACGGGGCCTCTCGCGGGGTCGGCCCTGATGAGGGCGCATGAACGCAAGCACCCATGCGCGGAATCAAGGCGCGGTACGCGCCGCCGCGCAGCGGCACTGCGCGGCTCGTCCCCGGATTTTGCACTCGCATCAGCCCAACATCAGCGAGGCCCTACCCGTCCAGCGCCTGCCCCAGATCGGCAATGAGATCGCCCGCGTCCTCGATGCCTATGGACAGGCGCAGCAACGTATCGGGGATGCCGCTTTGCGGCTCGATGGTCTGGCGGTGCTCGACCAGGCTTTCGACCCCGCCCAGCGAGGTCGCCCGGTGGAACACGCGCAAGCGGCCCACCACGTCCAGCGCTCGTGCCTTGTCGCCCTTTACCAGCACCGACATCAGGTAACCGTAGCCGCCGCACATCTGCCGGGCGGCGATCTCGTGGCCCTCGTGCCCCGGCAGCCCGGGATAAAGCACCGCCTCGATATCGCTCCGCGCCTCCAGATACTCGGCCACTTTCTGCGCGTTCTGACACATCCGCTCCATCCGCAGCGGCAGCGTGCGCATGCCGCGCATTAGCAGCCACGCCTCGAACGGCCCGAGGATCGCGCCGGCACTGTGCCGGTCACGCACGATCTCCTGCCACATCTCCTGCCCCGGCTCGCTGCACGACAGCGCGCCCGCCAGCACGTCCGAATGACCGTTCAGCGCCTTGGTGGCCGATTGCATCACCAGGTCGGCCCCCAGCGCCAGCGCCCGGGTCAGCACCGGCGTCGCCGCCGTGCCATCGACCACCAGCACCGCGCCGGCCTTGTGCGCCATGCCCGACGCGGCGGCGATATCGGTGGTCTTCAGCCACGGGTTCGACGGCGTCTCGATCCAGACCATGTCGGCCGAGGACCGGCACGCCTCGGCCAGCGCGCCCGGTTCGGCGGCGTCCACCTCGTCGAGCAGGATCGCGCGGCGCACACAATAGGCGCGCACGAAGGTCGCGGTGCCGTGATAGATCCCCGATTGCAGCACCACCCGCGCCCCCGAGGGCAGCGCGCGAAACACCGCCGCCACCGCCGCCATCCCCGACGGGAACAACAGGCTCGCGCCCGCGCCTTCCAGTTGCCGGATCACCTCCTCGGCCTGGCGCACGGTGTCGTTGTGGTCGCGGCCATAGCTGTTGTCGGCACGCAACAGCGCGTAATCGGTCCCGCGCCCGTATGTCGTGGCCATCGAGATCCCCGGCACCACGCCTCCCGTCGCACCGTCCACGGCCCCCGCCGCCTGCGCCGCGATCGTCGCGGGCCTGCGCTCATCCTCGCTCATTCACTCACACTCCCAGTATTCAGCTCAAACAATCGGCCCGGCCCCCAGCCGCGCGCATCCACTCCCGCATGCCGCAGCATGTCCCACAACAGCGCCTGGTTGGAGCTGACGACCGGCAGGCCAAGCGCGGCCTCGACCGGCTCGATCACGTTGAACGTGCGCAGATTTGTGCAGCTTGTAAAGATCGCCTGCACGCCCGGCGCGCGCCCCGCCTCCAGCATCGCGGCCTGCGTCGAGGCCTCCGATATCCGCGCCACGGTCCAGTCCTCGTGCTGCTCGAAGCTCGCGGCGCTCACCACGGTGATGCCGTGATCGGCCAGCGCGGCCCGCATCGGCGCGTTCACCTCGGCCACGTAAGGCGTGACCATCGCCACACGGGCCGCCCCCAGCGCCCGCAGCGCCGCCACCACCGCGCTCAACGGGTTGGTCACCGGGACACCGGGATGCGCCTCGCGGATGCGCCGTGTCACCTCGTCCGGGCCGATGATCGCGCTGGCCGAGGTGCAGCCATAGCCCACCACCGACAGATCGCGCGGCAAAAGCGCGGCGGTCCGCGTCATCTCGGGCGCCATCGATCGCAGATCGTCGGGCGTCACGTCGGCGCGCGACGGGATGCGCGCGTGCAAGAGGTTCAGATCGCGCCGCGCCAGCGTGCCGCGCACCTCCCATTCCAGCGTCTCGTCGGTCGACAGAACGATCAGCCCAAGCCGCGTCCCCTGCCCCGCGCCAAGATCCAGATCATACTTCATCACGCCTCCAGAGGTCGGCTGAGCGTGCCGCCCGAAACAGGCGCGGCCACGCCGGTCGTTCCGGGGCAGGACGTGGGCAAACCCCGCGCCACGCGCACCGCAAGATGCGCAAAAGCCTGCGCTTCCAGCATGTCACCGTCAAGCCCGACCACCTCGACCGGATCGACCGGACAAGGCAACTGCGCGGCAAGCATCGCCATCAGCGCGGGGTTGTGCCGCCCGCCCCCGGTCACCAGCAAGCGGTCTGGCGGCGCAGGACACTGCGCCATGCCGCGCGCCACGGCCGCCGCGGCCATCGCGGCCAGCGTCGCCACCGCATCGGCATCACCAAGATCCGCGACCAGCGCGCAGGTCTGCGGAAACGCGCCCCGGTCCAGCGATTTCGGCGGGCTGCGCCGGAACCAGTCATCAGCCAGGAACGCATCGACGGCGTCCTGCGCCACAGTGCCTTGAGCGGCCAGCGCGCCATCGCGGTCGCAATCCTCGCCCCGCCGTGCCTGCATCACATCGTTGATCGGCGCATTGGCCGGGCCGGTGTCGAACGCCAGCAGCGCGCCCGCCTCCTCGGGACGCTCGAACCGCGGATCGATCCATGTCAGGTTGCCCACCCCGCCAAGGTTCAGAAACGCCAGCGGTGCCCCCGCCCCGATCCATTGCGCACAGGCGAAATGAAAGAACGGCGCCAGCGGCGCACCCTCGCCGCCAGCGGCGATATCGGCGCTGCGAAAGTCCCAGACCACCGGCACGCCAAGCGCCTGCGCCAGCCGCATGCCATTACCCAGCTGATGGGTGCCGCGCCCCTGCGGCTCATGCGCCAGCGTCTGGCCGTGAAAGCCGACGATCCCGGCCCCGTCGATGCCCCCCAGCACCTCAAGATGCGCGCGCTCGACCAGCGCCTCGGCCTCGCCCAGGTCTTCGCCCGGCCATTTGCCAAGCGCACCCGTCAGCAGCGCCCGCTCACCCGGAAGATAGGCGCGATAGGCGGTCGCCCCGAACCCGAAGATCGCCGCGCCATCGGTCTCGACCACGGCCGCATCCACCCCGTCAAGCGAGGTTCCCGACATCGTCCCGAGGGCCCGGATCCGGCCCGCCTGCAACATGCTCTTTTCCTTTGCCCACCAACTGCCTATACATGCCGCGCAAATCAGACCGGGACAAGCCTCATGACGTACCACCCAAAATCCGAGTTCCTGCACGTGATGATGACGCGCGGCTATCTCGCGGATTGCACGGATTACCAGGGGCTGGACGAGGCGCTGGCCGCCGGCCCGGTCACCGCCTACATTGGCTATGATGCGACCGCGAAATCGCTGCATGTCGGGCACCTTCTCAACATCATGATGCTACGCTGGCTGCAGAAATGCGGACACCGTCCGATCACCCTGATGGGCGGCGGCACCACCAAGGTGGGCGATCCCAGCTTTCGCGCCGACGAGCGTCCATTGCTGACCTCCGATCAGATCGCCGAGAACATCGCCGGCATGAAACGCGTCTTCGCGCGCTACCTCGGCTACGGCGACGGGCCGACCGACGCGCTGATGCTCGACAATGCCGAATGGCTCGACGGGCTGAACTATCTCGAGTTCCTGCGCGACATCGGGCGGTATTTCTCGGTCAACCGGATGCTGTCGTTTGAATCGGTGAAATCCCGGCTCGACCGCGACCAGTCGCTGTCGTTTCTGGAATTCAACTACATGATCCTGCAGGCCTACGACTTCCTGGAGCTCAACCGCCGGTATGGCTGCGTGCTGCAAATGGGCGGCTCGGATCAATGGGGCAATATCGTCAACGGCATCGACCTGACCCGCCGTGTTATCAGCGCCGATGTCTACGGTCTGACCTCTCCGCTGCTCACCACGTCGGACGGGCGCAAGATGGGCAAATCGGCGGGCGGCGCGATGTGGCTCGATCCCGAATTGCTCAGCCCGTATGAATTCTGGCAATTCTGGCGCAACACGACCGATGCCGATACCGGGCGCTTCCTGCGGCTTTTCACCGAGCTGCCGGTAGAGGAATGCGACCGCCTCGGAGCGCTGGAAGGCTCCGAGATCAACGAGGCCAAGATCACGCTGGCCAACGCGGTCACCACCCTGCTGCACGGGGCCGAGGCCGCCGAGGCCGCCGAGGCCACCGCGCGCGAGGTGTTCGAAAAGGGCGGCGTCGGCGACGACCTGCCCACCGTCTCGGTCTCGGCAGAGGAACTGGCCGACGGCGTGTCGATCGTGCAACTCATCGTGAAATCGGGGCTGGCAAAGTCCGGCAAGGAGGCCAAGCGCCTGATCGCCGAGAACGGCGCGCGCCTCGACGACACGCCGCTGACAGATCCCGGGCTGATGATCGACACAGGCTCTCTCGGGGCGACGATCAAGCTTTCGGCGGGCCGAAAACGCCACGCGCTGGTCAAGCTCGGCGCGTGACACGGCAAAACCGCTGATTTGCGTACGCAACGCGCGTACGCAAGGTACATCCTGTACACCTCAGCGGCGCGCGGCCATCGCCTCGGCCAGAACCGCGCGCACCGCCTCGGGCGGCACATCCGACGTGATGAACGCATCGCCGATGCCCCGCGCAAGGATGAAGCGCAGCGTGCCGTCCTGCACCTTCTTGTCCTGCGCCATCAGCTCGATCAGCCCGTCGACGTCGGGCAATTTTCCCTTGATATCAGCTAGATCCGTCTTCATCTTCATGTCGCGCAAATGGGCGCGCACGCGGCCCGGATCCTCCTGCGGGCACAGCCCCAACCGCGCCGACAGGTCGAAGGCCAGCGCACAGCCGATGGCGACCCCCTCGCCATGCAGCAAGCGCGACCCATCATATTGTGTCGCCGCCTCCAACGCATGACAAAATGTATGGCCCAAGTTGAGAAGCGCGCGATCCCCCTGCTCGGTCTCGTCGCGCATCACGATCTCGGCCTTCATCTCGACCGCGCGTTTGACGATATGGTTGCGGGCGGCCATATCGCCCGTCGCAGCGGATGAGGCATGCGCCTCAAGCCATTGGAAGTATTCATAATCTCCAAGTAGACCGTATTTGACAACCTCGCCGTACCCGGCCAGGTAGTCCCGCTCGGTCAGCGTGTCCAGAATCCCTGTATCGGCCAGAACGAGGCTCGGCTGGTGAAATGCCCCGATCAGGTTCTTGCCCTGGGCTGCATTGATCCCGGTCTTGCCGCCCACCGAACTGTCGACCTGCGCCAACAGGCTTGTCGGCACCTGAACAAAGCGCACGCCGCGCCGCAGCACGGCCGCGGCAAAGCCCACGAGATCCCCGATGACGCCCCCACCAAGCGCGATAACTACATCGTTTCGCTCGATTTTCTGGTCCAGCAGCCATCCGACCACGCGCTCGAAATGCGGCCAGGACTTGGTCGCCTCACCCGCCGGCAAGGTCATGGAGACATGAGCAATTCCGCTGCGCTCCAACCCTTCGCGTAGCGTATCAAGATGCAATCCCGCCACGGTCTCGTCGGTCACAACCGCCACCCGGGGTCTGTTCAACAGCGGCCCGATCCGCTCCCCGGCCCGATCCAGCAGACCCGCTCCGACATGGATGTCATAGGCGCGGCCTTCCAGGCCAACGTGAACGATTTCAGTCATTTAGCCTCCTCCAAAACGTCGCGGCGCATTGCCAGCACTGCCTGCACGCGCGCGGCCATATCGTCGATCGAATACTCCGGGTCCGCGCGCACGGTCAGATCCGCCTGCGCATAGACCGGCACACGCGCCTCGTAGATCTCGCGCAGTGTCTGGTATGGATGAGCTGTGCGCAGCAAGGGCCTGGTAGACTTACCTTTTACACGCGACCAGAGCAGGTCCAGATCGGCATCGAGCCAGACAGACACGCCCTTATCCGACACTAGCCTGCGATTTGCCTCGGCCAAGAACGCCCCGCCCCCGGTCGACAGGACACCGACCTGCGTCTCAAGCAGCCGGCGGATCACCTCGCTTTCGCGGGACCGAAAGAACGCCTCTCCATCCCTTTGAAATATCTCGGCAATCGTCATGTTGGCGGCTTTCTCGATCTCGCAATCGGAATCGAGGAACGGCACTCCGAGCCTGGCCGCGAGCGCCTTGCCCACCGCCGTCTTGCCAGACCCCATCATACCGACCAGAACCACGGTCTTTTTCAGTTTCAACGGGCCCGATCGTGACAATACCGGCGCCTCCCCGCGTTATTTCGAAGTTTTTTACTCAATGACGTGATCTTGCGCAAAAGGCCAGTTATAACTCGACGCAGCGTTGCGCCCCGGCGGCAGAGGTCCCCATGTTTCGAATACTCAAGTGGCTGTTTATCCTTGCAATTATCGGGTTCACAGCCCTGGTCGTCTACGCCTATGTCGGGCCGTTCTTCGGGGCCGATTTCTCGCCCCCCCAGACCGAGATTCGCGACAGTGTCATTCTTGAAACACAGTAGCGTCACCTGTTTCGCCATGATGTGGGGCGCCGCCTGCGCCGCGCAGGAACCACTTTCAGCCATCAAGTGGTTGGACGAAACCGAAACCGTCGCGCTCAGCGCGCCTTACGGCTCACCGTCCGAACCTCCGACCGCGGACACCATCGCGCTTCCGGACGTGACCGTCGCCCCGCTCGATGCGCCACGCCGCGACGCGGTCGGCCTCTTGCCCACCTCGACCACGGGCTTGCCTGCCACCTTGTGGCAGGCAAGCCCGTCAAAGGCGCTCATCCGGCGCCTCGACACCCTGCCATACAGGCCGCTCCCAGCTGTGCGATCGCTCTATTTCACGCTTCTTCTGGCCGAGGCGAACGCACCCGACGATAGCGGACAGGCCGCGCGTTTCCTGTCGGCGCGCATCTCGACCTTGCGACGGTTCGGTGCGGTCGAACCCGCGCTCGCGCTGCTGGAAAAGGCGGATGGTGCGGTGCCGCAGCTCTTCGATCAATGGCTCGACCTGTCCCTGCTCAACGGCACGGAGGACCGCGCCTGCGCCGCGCTGCGCCGAAAGCCTAGCCTTTCCAATAGCTTGAGTTCTCGCATCTTCTGTCTCGCAAGAACTGGCGACTGGGGCACGGCGGCGTTGATCTATCACGGGGCCACATCGCTCGGCGCCCTCGGAGAACCGGACGCGACGCTTCTGGCTCTGTTCCTCGACCCCGAGATGATCGAGGTCAGCACCGTCCCTCCAGCACCCGAAGAGATTACACCGCTGCAATTCCGGTTGTTCGAGGCGGTTGGATCGGCGCTGTCGACGCGCAACCTGCCGCGCGCCTTTGCCATGGCCGACCTGCGCGGCACCGCCGGTTGGAAGGCCGAGATCGAGGCGGCCGAGCGGCTGGCCCGGTCCGGCGCGCTCGCGGGCACGCGGCTCTTGGGTCTTTACACCGCTCGCAAACCTGCGGCGTCCGGCGGTGTCTGGGATCGTGTTGCGGCCGTGCAGGCGCTCGACACCGCGCTGACCGAGAGCGACGCAGAAGCGGTTGCGGAGGCCCTGCCGGCGGCGTGGTCCGCCGCGCGCGAGATGAAGCTCGAAACCGTCATCGCCGACCTCTTCGCAGAGCGGCTGATGGAGATGACGCTGCCCGACCGCGCCCGGGCGCTCGCCCTGGATATCGCCCTGCTTTCACCGCTTTACGAGACCGCGGCAAAGACCCTAACCCCTATCACGCAGCGTCAGCGTTTTGCCATCGGGCTGGCTCGCGGCGAACCTTCCGAAGACGCGGCGACGACGCCGACCCAAGGCGCCATCGCCGACGGCTTTGTCGGCACGGGACCGGCACCGGAGTATCAGACGCTTCTGGACGCGGGCAGATTGGGCGAAGCCATTCTTGGCGCGGCCGCACAGCTCGATGTGGAGCGGGGTGCAAGCCGCGACAGCCTTTCGGCTGCTCTCGGGACATTGCGCGCCATCGGGCTGGAAGACACCGCCCGCCGCGCATCTTTGCAGATCCTTTTGCTGGAGGGGATGAGGTGATCCGCTCAAGCCATTGGATTTCCATGTTTCTCGAAGCGCAAGCCGCTGAGCTCGGCGCGTCCGCCAACACGCTTGCAGCATATGAGCGCGATCTGGGGGATTTCGAAAACTGGCTTGACAGCGGGTCGCGCGACATCCCGGGCGCGACCCGGGACGACGTCGTAGCCTATCTCGTCGCCTGCGACGGCCAGGGTCTGGCACAGGCCACGCGCGCGCGGCGCCTGTCGGCGATCCGGCAACTCTACCGCTTTGCCTTCGAGGAGCGGTTGCGCGCCGATAATCCGGCGATCGACATCAATGGGCCCGGGCGCGCGCACCGGCTGCCTCAGACGCTTGGCGAGGACGAGGTCGGCCGCCTGCTGGACGCGGCGCCCGAGTTCGGGCGCAACGCAAGCGAAAGATGCCGCAACGGATGCCTCATGGCGCTGCTATACGCGACCGGCATGCGGGTGAGCGAACTGGTCTCGCTACCCGTCGCCGCGGCCCGGGGCGATCCCGAGATGCTGCTCGTGCGTGGTAAGGGAGGCAAGGAACGCATGGTTCCACTGTCGCCGCCGGCGCGGCTGGCCCTCAGCCTCTGGCTGGCGCGGCGCGACGCGGACCAGGAGTACGCCGGCACCAAGGGGAGCGCGCCCTCGCCCTATCTCTTTCCTTCGACCGGCAAGGCCGGCCACCTGACGCGACATCGGTTCTACCAGATCATCAAGAAATTGTCGGTCGAGGCGCATGTCGATCCGGCCAAGGTCACGCCCCATACGCTGCGGCATGCCTTTGCGACGCACCTTCTGGCGGGCGGGGCCGACCTGCGGGTGATCCAGACGCTGCTCGGCCATGCCGATATCGCGACGACCGAGATCTATACCCACGTGCTCGACGCGCGTCTTCGCGCGCTGGTCGAAGAGCATCATCCGCTGGCGACCGCCGAGAGACTCAAGACGTCCGAAGATCCAGTTCCGGATGAAAGCGCATGACGCGCGGCGGCTTGAATACGCGAGCTGCAGGCACGATAATCGGACCATTAGAGAAAAAGGATAAGATACGACATGGACGCGACGCAGGCCACGTTCGACCTGACATTCTGGGCGATCACCGGATCGATTTTGCTGCTTCTGGTGCTTTCGGGCTATTTCTCGGGCAGTGAGACCGCGCTGACCGCCGCATCCCGGGGCAAGCTGCGGGCGCAGGCCGAAAAGGGGTCCAAGGGGGCCGGGACCGCGCTGCGCATCACCGAGGATAACGAGACGCTGATCGGCTCGGTGCTTCTGGGCAACAACCTTGTGAACATCCTCGCCGCGTCGCTGGCTACGGCGCTTTTCACGCGGCTTTTCGGGGAAAGCGGTGTGGCGCTCGCGACTCTGGTGATGACGCTGCTGGTGCTGGTCTTTGCCGAGGTGCTGCCCAAGACCTATGCCATCACCAACGCTGAAAGCGCCGCCTCGCGCACCGCCCCGATCATCAATGTCGTGATCAAGGTGTTCTCGCCGATCGTAACCGCGGTGCGCTGGTTCGTGCGCATCATTCTGGGACTGTTCGGCGTCAAGACCGACCCTGACAGCCAGATCCTCGCTGTGCGCGAGGAGATTGCCGGCGCGCTTTTCCTCGGGCAATCCGAGGGCGTCGTCGAGAAAGAGGACCGTGACCGCGTCCTTGGCGCCCTAGATCTGGGCGAGCGCGCGGTCGAGGAGATCATGCTGCACCGCTCGCGGATCGAGATGATCGACGCCATGGCCGATCCCGAAACGATCCTGGACCAATGCCTGAAAAGCAATCACACGCGTCTGCCGCTCTACCGCGACGATCCCGACAACATCATCGGGATCGTGCATGCCAAGGACCTTTTGCGCGCCATGCATGCGCTTGCGACAGGGGCCGAGGGCGGCATGGCCGAGCTTCGGGAGTTCGATGTGTGCAGCATCGCGCGCGAGCCGTATTTCGTGCCGGAGACCACGACGCTCGACGACCAGATGCGGCAATTCCTGCGGATGCGGAGCCATTTCGCACTGGTCGTGGACGAGTACGGCACGCTGGAAGGGCTCATCACGCTGGAGGATATCCTCGAGGAGATCGTCGGCGAGATTACCGACGAGTTCGACCCCGACGGCGAACATCCCATCCGCAAGGCCGAGGACAACCAGTTTCTCGTCGACGGGGCGATGACGATCCGCGATCTCAACCGCGCGACCGATTGGACCTTGCCCGACGAGGCGGCCAACACCGTCGCGGGCCTGGTCATCCACGAGGCCCAGATGATCCCGGCGGTGGACCAGGTGTTCATCTTTCACGGCTTTCGGTTTCAGGTTGTCGCCCGCAAGGATAACCGCATCACCAAGCTCAAGATCCGCAAGCTCTGAGGCGCAGGCCCGGGCGAGATCTCGACTTTCGCGGCAGGGAAGGCCCGGCGCGCTACAGGATCGCAGGCCGGGAGTGCATCAGCGATCCCTGGGAAACACGAAGCACCGGTCGCGCCGGATCGTCAGCCACAAGGGCTTGCCCGCCTTGGGCAGGAACACGTTCGGCACGGTTGCCTTCAGAAGCGAGCCGTCGTGATCCATCCGGAATTCCACAAGGCTTTCTGAGCCAATAAACCGCGCCCGCTCCACGATCCCGCGCGCCGGCGTGCCATCTTGCGCGGTCGGGTTCGGACCACTTCCCTGACGGTCGAAGTCGATCTTGATGTGCTGCGGGCGGATCACGATCTCGACCTCGCCTTCATCGGGCACCCCGGGTGCCAGGAACTGACCGAAGGGAGTGTCCGTCAATGCGCCCCGCACAGTGCCGTGAATGACATTGATCTCGGAAAAGAACGCCATCGCGCTGCGATCGACGGGGGCATTGTAGACATTGTAGGGTGCGCCCTGCTGCACGATCCGCCCGTCGCGCATCAGCGCGATCTCGTCGGCCATGCGCATCGCCTCTTCGGGTTCGTGCGTTACAAGCAGAACGGCCGTGTCCTCTTCGCGCAGGATGTCGAGCGTCTCGTCGCGGATGCCGTCGCGAAGGCGGTTGTCGAGTCCCGAGAACGGCTCGTCCATCAGCATGATGCGCGGCCGGGGGGCAAGCGCCCGCGACAGCGCCACGCGCTGTTGCTCGCCGCCAGACAGCTCGTGCGGATAGGCTGCGTGGTACTTCGACAACCCCACCCGCTCTAACAGCTCGGAGACACGTGCGGCCTTCGCGCCCTTGTCGCCCGTCAGGCCAAAAGCCACGTTCTGTTCGACATTAAGATGCGGAAAAAGCGCGAAATCCTGGAACATCAGCCCGATATGGCGGCGTTCCGGTGGAACCCGGTAGACCGTGTCACAGACGAGCTCGCCATCGACATGGATCTCGCCCGAATCCTGTATCTCGACACCCGCGATCATCCGCAGCGTCGTCGACTTGCCACACCCCGAAGGGCCGAGAAGGCAGGTCACATGTCCCGGCATGACGCGCAGCGACACGTCCTCGACCACCACGCGCCCCTCGTAGCGGCGCGTGAGGTTCGTGATCTCGAGGCGGGGAACCGGGGGCTGCGCGATCTGCACGATGGCCTCTTGTCGACTTTCCGAGGGATTTACTTAGGCTTTGACGCCAGCAGATAGCAATCCCGCCCCGTCGGTACAAGTCCGGTTTCGGGCGATGTCAGGCCGGCCCTGCCGGCCGCACCAACAGGAAAAGCCCCGCCGCCGCAAGCGTTTGGCGCACGGTCTCAGGAGCCAGCAGCATGACACCGTCGGCCTCGATCACGATGCCGCTCAGCCTTGCGTCGACGGCGCAGCGCGCGCTGTCGGGTGCTAGTAACGGCAGATCGACCCGCGGATCCTGCCCGGGGCGCGGCGCGATATAAAGGACACCGCCCGTCGTCGCCTCCTCGGCCTCCTGCCCGCTCAGCCAGTCCGCGGCACCGCCAATCACCTGATCAGCAAGATCGAACGGATCGAACGACCAGTCCCCGCCCGGATCTTCGGGGGTCGCGAGGTCGCGCAGCATCGCATCGGTCCCGCGCCCATCCGCCTTTGCCACGACACGGCCGCCGCGCACGACCACCGCTTGACCGGGCCCGGTGCGCGCCATCTCTGCATGGGCCGCCTGCGCCGCTGCGAGATCCGCCGCGATCCCCTCGGGGACCGCACCGTGCGTCAGCCCTGCATTTGGCAACAGATCCGGGGCGATCTCGGCGGCGCCTAACACGCCGATCCCGGCCTCTTCCACGATCGCGATGATTTCGCGCAAGGTGGCATCCTCGCCCCGTCGAAGCGCCCCCTGCAGGCGCGGCAGATGGGCAATGGTAGCCGCGTCGATCCGCGACGGATCCACCGCCCCGATGCGAAGGACACCCGCGATGCAAAGCCGCGCGATACCGCGGGCCACCAGATCCTGCAGCAGCGTGCCGAAGGTCTCGAACCGAAAGCTGACACGCGGCAGGTCGCCTTGTATCTCGGACGGGCTCTGCACCAATTCGCAGACGAGGGGCACTTCGCCACGCGCCAGCAGCGTCTTGACCAGGTGCGGTGGCACCCCGCCGGGCCCGGCGACAAGTGCAAGCGTCATGGCCGGCCGACCGCCGCGCCCCTTACGCACAAGCACGCCTGCGCATGGGCATTGGGAAACTGCACGGCTCGGAGCATGACACTATCCTTTCGGCAGGTCCATCATCGCGGTGAACTCAGCCTCTGCGGCCATGTCGCCCGCGACCTCGGCGACGCCGGAAAACTTCCAGACCTTGCCACCCGGCTTGCCGCGCAGGGTCTCGAGCTTCATTTCCAGCATGTCGCCGGGCTCGACCATGCGGCGGAACTTGGCCCGGTCGATGGCCATGAAATAGACCAGCATGTTGCGGTCCTCCATCCCGAGGGCCGTGCCCACCATGACGGCGGCCGTCTGGGCCATCGCCTCGACGATGGTGACACCCGGCATGATCGGGCGGCCGGGGAAATGCCCTTGGAAATGCGGTTCGTTGAAGGTGACGTTCTTGATGCCCCGCGCACGGGCGTAGCCGTCGATATCGACGACCTTGTCCACCAGCAGAAACGGGTAACGATGCGGGATGAGCCGCTGGATAAGATGGATATCAGCGGATTTCAGCGGCTCTGTCATGGCACGTCCTCTTGGTTCTTGAATACTGGCTCGTAGCAAGAGCTCGAATGCGGAGCAAGATGACCTCAGACCGCATGAACCCTGTCAGTCGCCGCCTGCACCGGTACCCGTCGGCACCGGCATTTCCGGCAGGCGGGGCACATTTTCCGTCTCGCGCGCGGGCTCTGGCAGAGCGTCCGGCCCCTCGCCGATGCGATCGTTGATCCACATGATCGCAAGGTCGGTCACGTCCGCGACATTGTCGTGCAAAAGCGTGCTGCGCATGTCGAGCATGACCACGGCCTCTGCCTCGGCCAGCAGGGTCGCCAGCACCGGCTGCACCACGCGCATGAATTGCAGCGGCGCCATTTCGCGGCGGCGTTCGAGCTGTTGCGAGTTGCGTTCAGCCTCGTTGCGCAGCCGCGTGACCTTGGTGTCGAAGGCGTCCGCCATCTCGCGGAACTCATCCGCCGGCGTTTCGGCCCGCTTGTCGGTCAGGGTCTGTTCCTCGGCCTCAAGCTCTGATGCGATGCGTTCGTTCTCGGCGATCAGGCGGTCGCGCTCGGCTTGGATCTCGCGCTGCAGGCGCTTGCCATAGTCGGTCTCTGTCAACAGCCGTTCGGTGTCGATCACGACGACGTCGCTGCTCACCACGCCAAGCTGTTGCGCAACCCCCGCTCCCGGCGCGGCAAGCAACAGTGCCGCGAGAAGCGCCATCAGACCGCGCACCGCACGCATGATCAGAACTCCGATCGGACCGTCAGATTGAATTGCTGTTCCAGATCACCCGGTTCGGACTTGAGCGCCTCGGAGAAGTTCATGCGGATCGGGCCAAAAGGCGAGCTCCAGAAGATCGACACGCCGATGACATGCCGCGGCTCGAAATCGGTCAAGTTCAGCGAACTGGTCGCCTGTGACTGGTTGTCGATCCCCCAGATCGACCCGATATCGTAAAATGCCCCGCCGGTGATGCCGTACTCGTCGGGCAGGCCGAGGGGAAATTCGGCCTCGAACTTGACGGCTGCAAAGTAGTCACCGCCCAGATGTTCGCTCCCCTCGACCGGCCCCATGCCATTGGGCTCAAAGCCGCGGATTACCTGATCGTTAAAGCGGTTCAGGAAGCGACTGCTCTGGCCGTTCGAGAACTGTATGGAGCCACCCTCGGCGATGGCGCGCACCGTCACGTCCTCGTTGAAGATCGTTCTCTGGCCGACGACGCGCCCGGTCGTCTTGATGAACTCGTTGTCGCCCCCGAGCCCGGCGAATTCCTGTTGGAACGACAAAAGCACGCCGGCATCTGGATTGAGACCCGTGCGACGTGTGTCAAAGGTATATTCGTAGCCGACAGCGCTGCTCCACAGCGCGCCCTGCTCAGTCTCGAATTCGAGAATGCCCGACGGGCCGCGGTGGTTCGTGATGTTCTCGTAGCGCGCATTGTAGAAGACGCCGAGCCTGCTGTTCTCGCTGATCGGGAAGGTCAGGCTGGGGCGGAACTGCCCGATCTCGGTGTCGAACAACCGGTTGGTGTCTCTCTGGGTCTCGAAATACGAGAAATCCAGGCCGAGCGCGACATCCCGGCCGAGAAAGGCCGGCTCAACAAAGCCGAGGCGGTAGTTGACCCGGTCGGCCGTGGCAAAAATGTTGGCCGACAGTTCCTGCCCGCGCCCGATGAAATTTCGCTCGGAGAACCCGAGCTGTACACCGAGGCCGGAGTTGGTCGAGAAGCTGGCCCCGACAGAGACGCTGCCTGTCGTCGTTTCCTCGACATCCGTTTCGATCACAACCTGGTCCGGGCGCGAGCCTTCGCGTGCGTTCACGTCCACGTTCGAGAAAAAGCGCAGCGCGCGGATACGCTCTGCCGCCTGTCGGATGGCGCGAGGATTGAACGGATCGCCCTCGACGACGTCGAACTGGCGGCGGATCACTCGGTCGAGCGTGGTGGTGTTGCCCTCGATATCGATGCGCTCGACAAAGACGCGCGGCCCGCGCTGCAGCACGAATTCGACATCCAGCGTCAGGTCGCGATCATTGCGCGTGACGCGCGGCTCGACCCGCAGGAAATCGACGCCCTGCCGGACCCCGAGACGCTCCATCCGGGCGATGGAATTCTCGATGATGGACGGCGAATAGACGGTGCCCGGGCTGACCTTGAGGGTGTCATGATAAGGCTCGCTGTCCAGGCCGTCATATTCGCTATCCGTGGTGATTTCGCCAAAGCGGAACCGCTGACCTTCCTGGAGCTGGAAGGTGACGAAATACGCGTCGCGCTCTCGCGCGAGCTCGGCATTCACGCCGGTCACGCGAAAGTCCACGTAGCCGCGCGCCTCGTAAAAATCGCTTAGCAATTGCTGGTCGAATTCGATGCGATCCTCGACAAAGGTGTCGCGTTCGATCAGCGCCCTAAGAAGGCCGGCCTGCTTGCTCTGGATCACCCGGCGCAGACGTCGATCGGAATACGCGCTGTTGCCGACGAACCCGATCCGCTCGATCTCGATATTGTCGCCCTCGAAGATCTCGAAGATCAGATCGACGCGGTTGTCGCTGCGGCGGATGACGCGTGGATTGACCCGCGCCGCGATGCGGCCGTTCTGGGCGTAGGCTTCGGTAATCGTGGCCGCATCCCGCTCTGCCTGGGTGGGGCTGAACACCTGACGCGTGCTGCTCTGGATGAAACCGGAAAGATCCTCATCCCCCAGCTTGTTGTTGCCCTCAAAAGCGATCCGGTTGATCGTGGGAAACTCGGTCACCCGGATCACGAGTCGGTTGCCCTGCGGCTCGATCTCCACCTCTTCGAAAAGGCCCGAGCCAAGGATCTCCTGGTAGGCCTCGTTGAGCTGCGCCGCGGTCACCGTCTCGCCGCGCGCGATCCCGGCAAAGGACAGGATCGTGGCCGCCTCGATGCGCTGATTGCCCTCGATCGTGACCGAGTTGAAGCGATAGGTCTGTGCCATCGCACTTTCTGGCGTTGTCAGCACGATCACGGCCGTCAGCACCACCAGAAAACGGCAAACCGCAACCGCGACACGTGCCCGTATCGCCCCACCTGCGTGACAAACATCCATCGATAAAATCCAGTCCCACTGCCCGTTGGTCAATGTCAGTATCCCGTCCATCAGGGCTTGTCAAAACGCGAGTATGCCAAAGCTCCGGACTGTGCCCGGGCGGCCTCGGAGCTGCGGGACGACCATCCGGCCCGGTCAGCGCGCCTCCATGAAGGCGGCCAACCGCGCCAGCCCCTCCTCGATATCGGCGGTGGCGCGGGCGTAGGAAAAGCGCAGCGTGCCCGCCCCGCGCACTGGATCGAAATCCAGACCCGGGGTCACCGCGACGCCGGCCCGTTCGAGGATCTCGGCGGCGAAGGCGCGGCTGTCATCGGTCAGGTGGCTGACATCGGCATAGACATAGAACGCGCCATCGGGCGGCGCGATCCGGTCGAACCCCGCGCGCGGCAAGCCTTCGAGCATGAGCGCACGATTGCGGCGGTAGACCGCCATGTTCGCCTCAAGCTCGGCATCGCAGTCCATCGCGGCAAGGGCTGCGACCTGGCTGGCATGGGGCGGGCAGATGAACAGGTTCTGCGCCAGCCGCTCGACAGTGCGTATATGATCCTCGGGCACGACCATCCAGCCGACGCGCCAGCCGGTCATCGAGAAATACTTGGAAAACGAGTTGATGACGTAGCAGTCATCGGTGACCTCCAGTGCGCTGACTGCCTTCGCCTCGTATTCGATGCCGTGATAGATCTCGTCGCTGATAAATTGCGTGCCTGTCGCCTGAGCCGCCTCGACCAGCGCGGCAAGGTCGTTGCGGCCCAGCATCGTCCCTGTGGGATTCGCCGGGCTGGCCACGAGAAGCCCGGCGAGGTCGCGCCCCGCCAGATCCGATGGCACGGGTTGCAGGCGATTTTCCGCCGCCGTCTCGATATCCACCGGCACAAGATCCAGCGCGCTCAGGATCTGGCGGTAACTGGGATAGCCCGGCGCGCCGATCCCCACGCGGTCGCCCGCATCAAAAAGCGCGGTGAAGGCAAGGATGAACGCCCCGGATGATCCTGGCGTGATCACAACCCGGTCGGGGTTCAGGTAGATCCCGTACCAGTCATCGTAAAGCCGAGCAATCCGCGCCCGCAGTTCCGGCAGGCCGAGCGCCACGGTATACCCCATCGACTGCTGCGCCATCGTCTTTGTCAGCGCGGCGCGTGCACCTTCCGGTGCCGGCGTGCCCGGCTGGCCCACCTCCATGTGGATGATGTGGCGCCCGGCCTCCTCGGCACGGCGCGCGGCTTCCATCACGTCCATCACGATGAACGGCGCGACCTTGGATCGGTTCGAGTTCCGCATTACACTCTCCGAGTACGAGGGAACGGTGCACCCCTCTTCACGGCGAAAGGCAGGGCAGGTCAATGCAGCTTCTTCGATTTTTCGCGATCGCGCTGGTCCTTGGCCTGACACTGGCCGCCCCCGCACGGGCGGTCACGCTGCTGCGCGATCCGGATATAGAGCACGCGTTGCGGTCGCTCGGGGCACCCGTGTTGCGCGCGGCCGGCCTCAATCCCGACCGGGTGGATATCATGGTGATCGACGATAGCAGCATGAATGCGTTTGTTGTCGACGCAAACAGCATCTTCATCCACTCCGGCCTGATCCTGCGCATGGACACCCCCGCGATGCTGCAATCGGTGATCGCGCACGAGGCCGCGCACATCGCCAACGGCCACCTGATGCGCCGCCCCGTCAACGCCCGCAACGCGCGCACCGCGGCAGCCCTCGGCACGGCCCTTGCCGCCGCCGCCGGGATCGCCGCGGGCAGCGGGGAATTTGCAGCCGGCGCTGCGGCCGGCGTTCAGGGGGCGGCCATGCGCAGTTTCTTCGCCCATACCCGCGCCGAGGAAAACGCCGCCGATTCAAGCGGCGCGCGCTACATGAACGCGGCCGGGATCGATCTTCAGGGCATGGTCGAGGTCATGGATATCTTTCGCGGGCAAGAATCGCTGTCGCTGTCGCGCCAAGACGCCTACGCCCGCACGCATCCGCTGTCACGCGACCGCTATCGCCGAATCCGCGCCCTGGCCGAGGCGCAATCAAGATCCGTCGCGCCGAACCCGGAGGCCGAATACTGGTTCGCCCGCACCAAGGGCAAGCTTTCGGCCTTTCAGCGGTCGCCCAAATGGACCCTGACGCGCGCCGGGGAATCCGGATACGACGATGTCAAACTGATGCGGCAGGCCATTGCCCATCACCGCCGCGCCGATCTGTCGCAGGCCATCTCGGCAATCGACGGGGCCATTTCGCGGCGTTCCGACGATCCCTATCTTCACGAGTTGCGCGGCCAGATCCTGATGGAAAGCCGCCAGATCAAGGCGGCGGTCAACGCCTACGCGCGCGCAGTCAACCGGTCCTCGAACAACGCGCTGATCCTCGGGTCATACGGGCGCGCGCTGCTGGCCGACGGGCAGGTGCAAAAGGCCGCGCGATTTCTCGAATCCGCCCGCAGCCGGGACGGGCGCGATGCGCGCGTGTTGCGGGACCTCGCCCAAGCGCAGGCGCAGCTTGGCAATAACGGACAGGCCTCGGTCCTGACGGCCGAGCGGTACGCGATGCAGGGACGTCTGAAAGACGCGCGCATACATGCCGAACGGGCCTCTGGCCTGCTGCCGCGCGGATCAGCGGCATGGCAACGCGCGCAGGATGTGCTAAACGCGGCGGATATCGCCGAGAAACAGGAGTAAGAGACCGTGATCAGACGCCTTGCGACCGCCGCCGCCATCGCCGTCGGGCTGGCCCTGCCCGCCCACGCACTGGATCTCGACAATCTCAGCGCGGCAGAGCGCGCGACCCTGCACGAGGAGATCCGCGCCTATCTTCTGGAAAACCCCGAGGTGATCATGGAGGCCGTCTCGATTCTCGAAGAGCGTCAGAGCGAGGGGCAGGCGCAGGCCGACGCGACGCTCGTGCGCGAGAACGCCGAGGCGATCTTCGATGACGGGCATTCATGGGTCGGCGGCAATCCCGAAGGCGACGTGACGCTGGTCGAGTTCATGGATTATCGCTGTGGCTACTGCCGACGCGCCGCGGGCGAGGTGGAAAGCCTGCTCGAAGATGACGGCAACATCCGCTTCATCATCAAGGAGTTTCCCATCCTCGGCGAGGAATCGCTGCGCGCCTCGCGCTTTGCCATCGCCACGCGGCAGGTGGCCGGCGACGAGGCCTACAAGTCGGTGCATGACGCGCTGATGAGCTACGATGGCAGCATGAACGAGACCGGGTTCACCCGGCTTGCCGACTCGCTCGGGCTCGACGCCAACGCGATCGTGGCCGAGATGGACAGCGACCGCGTCAGCGAGGTGATCGCCGCCAATCATGCGCTGGCCCGGCAGCTCGAGATCAGCGGCACGCCCTCGTTTGTGATGGGCGACCAGATGCTGCGGGGCTTCGTGCCGCAAGACGCGATGCAGCAGGTTGTCGACGACATCCGCGCGCGCTAGACATGCGGCATAAAGGCATCGCGGTGGCGCTGGCACTGGGGGTGTCCGCCGCCGCATCGGCACAGGACCACGGTGCGCAATCGCGTAGCCCCCTTGGCGGCGCGATCCGCGAGGCGCTGATTGCGACGCCAGAAGTCCTATCGGAGGTGACCCGGCGGGCGCCCCCACCCGTCGACCTTTATGCCGAGGGTGCCGCGCGGGATCTCGACCTGCTGGAGCGGTTGGCCACGCGTCTCTTTGACCCTGCGCAACCCGGTATCGGCCCCGGAGACGCGCCCACCCGTATCGCGCTTTTCACGCGGGCCGACTGCGCCGCGTGTGCCGCCGCCGCGGCGGATCTGCGCGCGCTTGCAGGCAAGCTCGGGGTTCGCGCGACGGTGTTCGATATCGAGGATCACGCGGAGCTCGCGCAGAGTCTCGGGCTGGACATGGCGCCGTCCTACGTGATGCGCGACCGGATCTTGCGCGGCGAGATGCCGACCATCGTGCTGGAGCGGTACCTGACCAAATGAGCGCGCCGCGCCTCAGCTCTCGGCTTGGAAGACCGTGCCCACCTCGGCGCGGATGATCCGCGCGATCTGCGCGCAGTCCTCCAAGCTGAAGGTCAACGGCAGGCGCATGTCGATGATGCCGCGCAGGATGCGGTCGGTCTCGGGCATCGGCGTGCTCGGGGCGTAATGCCAGTTGTCATAGCGGCTGGTGAACCCGACGGGGTCCGATGCGCCGAACCATTTGAGCTCTACCCCGCGCGCGCGGCAGCGGTCGAGCACCTCGGTGATTGCGTCCCCCGGCCAATCGAGCAGCAGGAGCTGGATGGACGAGGCGACATAGGTCTCGTGCGCGTCCCGTTCCACTACCGTCAGCCCCGGCGTGCCCCGCAAGCCGTCCTCGACCACGCGGTAGCGGTCGTTCCAGCGCGCGCATTGCGCGTCGAGGTCGCGCAGTTGAGGCCGCAGGATCGCCGCGCGCAGATGATCCATGCGGCCAGAGACATTGGGTGTGTCGTATTTCGCAGCCTCGAATAGCGTCTCTGGCGGCACCGTACCGTGGCGATCGTACAGCATGTAGGAGCCCGACAGCAGTGTCGCCCGTGCCATCACCGCGTCGTCGTCGGTGACGAGGAACCCGCCCTCGCCCGAGTTCATGTGCTTGTAGGTCTGAGTAGAATAGCAGCCCACCCTGCCCCACCGGCCCGACGGGATACCGCGCCAGGCGGCGCCCATCGTATGCGCGCAATCCTCGATCACGGTCAGCCCATGCGCCTCGCAGATCTCCATCAGCCTGTCCATGTCCGCGAGATGCCCGCGCATATGGCTCAGCATCAAAACATCCGCCGCGTCCGCTTTGGCCTCCAGATCGTCGAGGTCGATGGTCAGCGCCTCGGTCACGCCGACGAAGACCGGCACCGCGCCAACGCTGGCGATCGCGCCGGGGACCGGCGCGAGCGTGAAGGCGTTGGTCAGCACGCCGTCCCCCGGCCCCACACCGAGCGCGCGCAGGGCGGTGGCCATAGCGTAGCCGCCAGATGTCACCGCAAGCGCGTAGCGCGCGCCGGTATAGGCGGCAAATTCCTGTTCGAGGCAGGCCACCTCGCCGGTCTCGTCGCCGGCAAGGTTGTAGCGGTGCAATCGGCCCGAGCGCAGCACGTCCATCGCCGCCGCGATTCCCTCGTCGGGGATCGGTTCCTGCTGGGTGAAGCTACCAGTAAAGACCTCTGTCATGAGCGATGTTCTGGGGGGCCGTGCGGCTCGCGTCAATGTTTTCCTGCGCGGGCGCGGGGCCGATCAGCCGATCAGTCGCGTCACCACGTCGCGCAATTCGTCGTAATGGCCGATGATGGCCTCGGGGCCGAGATCGGCCACCGATCCGCCGTTCGGGCCGAACCCGACAAGCACCGACGGAACACCCGCCGCGCGCGCCGTGTCACGATCCGTCGCGGTATCGCCAACCAGCAGCGACCGCACCGGATCACCGCCCGCGCGGCGCACAGTTTCGCGCAGGTGTTCAGGGTCGGGCTTGCGCACCGCCAGCGTGTCGGCGCCGGTGAGTGCCGCGAAGGCGTCGAGCACGCCGAGGCGCTCCATCAGCATGCAGGCCAGACGCTCGGGCTTGTTGGTGCAGATCGCGACGCGGTAGCCATCCCCGCTGAGGCGGTCCACCGCCGTCATCGCACCGGGATACAGCGTGGTGTGCACGGCGATCGCGTCGGCATAGGCCTCAAGCAGAATAGGATAGTGGCGGTCGATCTCTGCAGTATCCTCGGCGCGCCCCAGCCGCGTCATCCCGAGGCGGAGCATCGCACGCCCGCCGCGCAGGGCCACGCCCGCATCCGCCACCGGATCCAGCAGATCACGCGCGCCCATGTGTGCGAAACACACGTTCGCCGCGGCGATCAGATCGCCGCTGGTGTCGGCCAGCGTGCCGTCCAGATCAAAAACCACCGTGCGCATCGCGCGCTCCTTTTTACCCCGTCGTTCCACCGAGGGCTTACGCGAGGCGGCGGCGAATGGCACGTCCAAATCGACGGATTACGCCCCAAGCCCGGTAACGCGAAGCTCCGGCAATGCGGTGGGCGACAGGCCAAGCGCCTGGTAGCCTTCCAGCGACAAGCGGCTGCCCGCACCGGGCTCGGCGTCGAGAGGCATCAGCTCCACCTCGACGGTGCGCCCGGTGCCGGGATCGGTCAGGCGCCCCTGCCCGGGCGCGGAAACGAGCGGCGTCTTCAGCCACAGCCCGGGCTCTCTGGCGGAGCCGAGCGAGGCGACGGTCAGCCCGAGATCGCCGGTCGCGGGGGATGTGTCCACGCGCGCCGGTTCGGGGTCGGCGGGCTCCGGCGTGGTGGCAGGCGCGCCGGACGGCGCGGCATCCGGCGCGGGAGTCTGCTGCAGTTGCGCGCAGCCGCCAAGCAGCGCGCAGAGGGCGATAGATCTGACAAGGTGCATCATGGCGACACCCTAACGCGAACCGCAGCTGAAGGACAATCTGTCGAAAACCCCCTTGCCCGAGCCGCATGCCAGACGTACGTTATGGCCATGAATGCACCGTTGATTGACCCGTTCCAGCGCGCGATTTCCTATCTTCGCGTTTCCGTCACCGATCGCTGCGATTTCCGCTGCGTCTATTGCATGTCCGAGAACATGACCTTCTTGCCGAAGAAGGAGCTTCTGACGCTCGAAGAGCTTGACCGCATGTGCTCGACCTTCATCGGGATGGGGGTCGAAAAACTGCGGATCACGGGCGGCGAGCCGCTGGTACGCAAGGGCATAATGACGTTCTTCAACGCCATGACCCGGCATCTCGAGTCCGGTGATCTCAAGGAGTTGACGCTGACAACCAATGGCAGCCAGCTGGAGCGGTTCGCGGAGGCTCTTTATGCTGCCGGGGTGCGGCGGGTAAACGTCTCTCTCGACACGCTCGACGAACAGAAATTCGCCGCCGTCACCCGCTGGGGCCGGTTGCCGCAGGTGATCAGGGGCATCGACGCCGCACAACGTGCCGGCCTGCGCATCAAGATCAACACGGTGGCGCTGAAGGGCTTCAACGAGGACGAGCTTTTCACCCTCGCGGAATGGTGTCGCGACCGCGACATGGATCTTACCTTCATCGAGGTGATGCCGATGGGCGATATCGGCAACGAAGACCGGCTTGACCAGTACTGGAAGCTGTCGGACCTGCGCGACCAGTTGTCAGAAGAGTACACGCTCACCGAACTGGCCGAGAGCAGCGGCGGACCGGCGCGCTATGTCAGGCTGGAAGAGACCGGACAGAAGGTCGGCTTCATCACGCCGCTGACGCATAATTTCTGCGAAAGCTGCAACCGCGTGCGGCTGACCTGCACCGGTGAGCTTTACATGTGCCTTGGCCAAGACGACATGGCCGATCTGCGGGCACCGCTGCGAAACAATCCGGGTAATGACGCCCCGCTTCAGCAGGCGATTCGCGACGCCATCGCGAAAAAGCCCAAGGGTCACGATTTCGACTATTCGCGCCAGTCTGTTGACGGTCGCGTCACCCGTCACATGAGCCATACCGGCGGCTAAGCTGTTGATCGCTTGGAGCTACGCAGCCTCGGCCGCGACAGACCGGATGCGCTCGATCATCGCGCGCAGGCCGTTGGAACGCTGGGCGGACAGGTGATCGTGCAGCCCAAGCCGCGCAAGCTCCCCCGGGGCGTCGACCTTCGGCACCTCCGACACGGGCAAACCGTTGTAGAGATCGCGCAGCACGGAAATCAGCCCGCGCACGATGATCGCATCGCTGTCACCGTCGAACGAAAAATACCCGTCCTCGATCCGAGGATGCAGCCAGACCTGACTGGCGCATCCATCGACTCGTGTCGCCGGCACCTTGAGCGCATCATCCAGCGGCTCCATCGCCTTGCCGTGATCGATCACGAAACGGTAGCGGTCTTCCCAATCTTCGAGAAATTCGAAATCGTCGACAATCTCTTCGAACGCCGCGTTTGCCATGATCTTCTCCTTGATCCTCGTTTTAAGAAGTAGGCAGCGCAGCGGATTACGTCCAGCCCCAGCTTGCACCTTTTCAAGCGCAGACGGATACGCTACGCCCGTAGCGGGCAGATATTGAGGGCAGACGGCATGCACAGGCGCGTATTCCTATCGATGACCGGGGCGCTCGCCCTTGCCGGCTGCGGCGGATTCCGGGACTCGCGAATAAATCCCCGCAACTGGTTCGGGCGCAGCACTTCGCGCGCGCGCGACACGGCCGCGGCATCGACGGGTGGCAACCCCTTGATCCCCGAAGACGACGAAAGCATTTTCCGCCGCCGCAACCGCGAGGAGGTCTACCCGGGGACGCCCGTCGATCAGATCACCGCACTGGCCGTCGAGCGCACGAGCGATGGCGCGATCATCCGGGCGACGGGCCAGACTGCGCGGCAGGGGGCCTTCGACGTGCGCCTTGTCCCCGAGCAGCCCGAAAACGCGCCTGTCGGCGGGGTCCTGTCCTACGAATTACAAGCCGTGCAGCCGTCGGAGACGCCCCAGGGTCCGGCACGGACGCGTCAGGTGCATGCGGGTGTTTTCGTGTCCAACCAGACGCTCGAACAGGTAACGGCAGTGCGCGTGCGCGGCCTGCGCAACGAGCGCGTAAGCCGGCGCTGACCCTGCGATCATGACCGCTGCCGGCCATGCAATGGCCTTCAGATATCCACCGGCTCGACCACGTTGCCGCGCACCGCGAGGCCGATCTCGCCGCCACAGAGCCGCAGCGCGTCGGCACCGAACACGTCGCGCCGCCAGCCGCGCAGGGCCTGAACGTCGCGCGCGCCTCCTGCGATCGCGTCAAGATCCGCCGCGCTCGCGACCAGCTTCGAGGCGACATCGTAGGTCTCGCTTTTCGCCTTCAGAAGCACGCGCAGCATGTCGGCGAGCGCCGGGTTCACCTGGCTTCGGTCCTGCATCTTGTCCGGTCTTGGCAGGTCGGCTTCGGGACAGTCCTGCCCGGCGCGGACCGCCGCGAGGATGCCGTCGGCAATCTCGCCCTTGCGCGCCTCGCGCAAGAGCAGCCGCGACCGGCCCAGATCCTGCACGCTCTGCGGCTTGGTCGAGGCAAGTTCGACCAGCGCGTCATCTTTGTAGATCCGGCTGCGCGGGATATCGCGGCTTTGGGCGTGTTCCTCGCGGAACCGCGCCAGTTCCCGCACGATGGCCAAAAAGCGCGGCGTGGTGTTGCGTGTTTTGACGCGGCGCCAGGCCTCTTCAGGGTCGGCGCGATAGGTCTCGGGATCGGTGAGAATACCCAGCTCTTCCTCGACCCAGCCTGCACGCCCGGTGCTTTGCAGGTGTCGGGCCAGATATTCGTAGATATCGCGCAGATGCGTCACATCCGCCAGCGCATAGCTTTTCTGCGCATCGCTGAGCGGACGCCGTGACCAGTCGGTGAAGCGCGAGCTCTTGTCGACCGAGGACTTGGCGATCTTCTTGACCAGCGTCTCGTAGCCGGCCTGTTCGCCAAAGCCACAGACCATGGCGGCGACCTGCGTGTCGAAAAGCGGCGCGGGGATCACTCCCGCATCGACGTGGAAAATCTCCAGATCCTGTCGCGCGGCATGAAACACCTTGACCACCGACGGGTCGCCGAAAAGCTCGTAGAGCGGCGCGAGCGACATGCCCTCGCCGGCCAGCGGATCGACGAGAACGGCGCTGTCCTCGCTTGGGTCCGGCACCGCGAGTTGCACCAGGCACAGCTTGGAATAATAGGTGCGCTCGCGCAGGAACTCGGTATCGACGGTCACATAGGGAAAGCTCCGCGCCCAGGTGCAGAAAGCGGCAAGGTCATCTGTCGTGGTGATTGTTTTCATGAGGGTCGGTTTCGTCTTTCTCTCGTGTTCTGCAGGCTTGGCAGCGCTAGTGGTCCCGCTATAGCCGAGATGATGCGCTATGCCAACGAAGGCGACTGCTCAACCCATATCCAACCTGCGCCGGTCGCCGGTCACCACGCGGCGCAGCACCTCCGGGTAAAGGATGTGCTCTTTTTCCAGCACCCGCGCTGCCAGACTGTCGGGTGTGTCGCCAGGGTGTACCGCGACCCGCGCCTGTCCCAGGATCGGCCCGACATCAAGCTCCGGCGTGACCTCGTGCACGGTGCAGCCCGCCTCGCGCTCACCGGCGGCAAGCGCGCGGGCATGGGTGTTCAGCCCGCGATATTTCGGCAAAAGCGACGGATGGACGTTGATCATCCGCCCCTGCCAGGCCGTCACAAACGCGTCCGTCAGCACCCGCATGAAGCCCGCCAGACAGATCATCTCGATCCGGCGCGACGCGAGATGCGCGGCGATCTCGGCGTCGACCCCGGCCCGGTCATCACCATATGCGCGATGATCCACCACGGCGGTGTCGAGCCCGCGGTCGCGCGCCCAGGCAAGGCCGGGCGCGTCGGGGTTGCTCGACAGGACCAGCGCCGGACGCGCGGGATGATCGCCGATCATGTCCTCGACCAGCGCGCGCATGTTGGACCCCGCGCCCGAGATGAGGATCGCGACCCTATGGGTCACAGAAGGCGGCCGGTGTAGCGTACCGTGCCATCGCCGGTCACGACATGCCCAATGCGGTGTACGTGCTCGCCGGCCTCCTGCAAGACATCCGCGACACGATCCGCCTCGTCGGGGGCCACCGCGACAACCATGCCGATGCCCGCGTTGAAGGTCTTCAGCAGTTCCCCCTCGGCCAGGCCGCCATTCTCGGCCAGCCAGCGGAACACCCCCGGCAATTCCCACGCGCCAAGGTCGATCTCGGCACCGAGGCCCTCTGGCAGGACGCGCGGCACGTTCTCGGTCAGACCGCCGCCGGTGATATGGGCCAGCGCATGAACGCCGCCCCCGGCAATCGCCTGCAACACGGGCCGCACGTAGAGCCGCGTGGGCTGCAACAGCACCGCCCCGAGACTGCCCTCGCCCCAGGGACAGGGCGCATCCCAGCCAAGCCCGGAGATCTCGACGATCCGCCGCACCAGCGAATAGCCGTTGGAATGCACCCCGTCCGACGCCAGCCCCAGCAGGGCATCGCCCTCGGCCACGCCTTCGGGCAGGGCCATTCCGCGCTCCATCGCGCCCACGGCAAATCCGGCAAGATCGAAATCGCCCGCCGGATACATGCCCGGCATCTCGGCCGTCTCACCGCCGATCAACGCACAGCCCGTATCCTCGCAGCCTCTTGCGATGCCCTCGACGATCAGCGTCGCCTGATCGAGATCCAGCTTTCCGGTGGCGAAGTAATCAAGGAAAAACAGCGGCTCGGCACCCTGGCAGACTAGGTCGTTGACACACATCGCCACGAGATCGACACCGACACCGTCAACATAGCCGGTGTCTATGGCGATGCGCAGCTTGGTGCCGACGCCATCGGTCGCGGCCACCAGCACCGGATCATCATACCCCGCCGCCTTGAGATCGAAGAGCCCGCCGAACCCGCCAAGCCCTACCATCACGCCCGAGCGCTGCGTCCGCTTGGCGGCAGGCTTGATCCGCTCGACAAGGGCCGTGCCGGCATCGATATCGACCCCGGCCTCGGCATAGGTGATCCCGTTACGCCTTTCGGTCATGATGCCCCTCGTGGTCTGATACGCGCAATGCGTTAGACCATTGCCACCGGCCACGCAATGTCAAAGCCTTGACCTCCTGCAGGGCCGCACGTACCAGTGAGCTAGGTCGGGCCTGTAGCTCAATTGGTTAGAGCAGAGCGCTCATAACGCTTTGGTTGGGGGTTCGAGTCCCTCCGGGCCTACCACTAATATCAATGGGTTATGGATTTTTCGAGAATGTCCAAAAGGTTCAATGAACCTAAAAGTTGTGTTTGGTGACTTTCCACGCCAGCGATACCCACCTTACCCATTCAATGCTACTCACCTGCCCCCGGAAAGTCCCTCTGCCTGATGTAGAGTCTACCCAACCTGAGAAGGATTAGACAACATGAGGAAAAGCCGTTTTACCGAGGCGCAGATTGTCGGGATGATCAAGGAATAAGAGGCTGGTCTGCCCACGGAAGAGATATGCCGGAAAGATGGTCTGAACCGGCATTGTTGCAGAACTCAGGCCTGAGACGTGAGTGCCCCTTACCCTATTGACGTCATGCCGCGCGGACGATCTCGGCGGTGCCGAGGGCCGAGAAGCGGTTCATGAGGGCGATGCGGATGTGG
>Ga0307955_1000178_pt1 | contig 36380 bp, 40 predicted proteins | sample OrgLakmetagen439_FD_201819 | JGI IMG/M metagenome (GOLD analysis project Ga0307955, IMG submission 201819) | Saline water microbial communities from Organic Lake, Antarctica - #439 | ecosystem: Environmental > Aquatic > Non-marine Saline and Alkaline > Saline | place: Antarctica: Organic Lake...
ACGCCGGAACCCAGCAGATCCCGCCCCGCACAGGCCAGTGCGGCGCCTTCCGTGGCGCCCGAGGTGAATATGACATCCGCGCCCTCGGCCCCGAGGGCCGCGGCCACCTGCGCGCGCGCGCGCTCGATCACGCCTTTTGCGGCACGCCCCTCGGCATGGACGCTCGACGGGTTGCCGACCAGATCCATCGCGCCGATCATCGCCGCCCGGGCCTCCGCCCTCAGCGGGGCCGTCGCGTTGTAATCGAGATAGACCCTGTTCATGCCCACCAACTCTTCGTGTCTTCCGTTTCTTCTTGGTTGAAATACCCCGGGGGCGTGGGGGCTGGCCCCCACATATACCTGCGCGTGGGGGCTGGCCCCGGCCGTTCCGCCGCCTTAATCTTCATCCACCACCGAGAACAGATGCGGCACCGCCGGGCACGGGGCCAGCGAATTGCTGACCACATCGCTCAGCCGGGTCTGGTGCAGGAACACGTAGACCTGCGCGCTCAGGCCCTCCCACAGGCGGTTGCTCATCGATTGCGCGCGCGATCCGCTCGCCCCGCCGGACGCCCCGGCCCCCTTGTGCAGCGCGTCCACCGTCTCGTCGACGGCCGACAGGATATCAGCCGCGCGGATCTCCGAGGCCGGTCGCGCAAGACGGTAGCCGCCGCCGGGCCCACGCACGGAGGTCACCAGTTCGGCCCGGCGCAGCTTGACGAAAAGCTGCTCGAGATAGGGCAGCGAAATATCCTGCCGCCGCGAGACCTCGCCGAGGGTGACGACCTCGCCCTCGGGCTGCAGCGCGATATCGACCAGCGCCACCATCGCGTAACGGCCCTTCGTGCTCAGCTTCATCGCCCGCTCCCCGTGTAGATACCCTGCGCACACAGATTGACCTTGACCGAGCCAGCGCTTATCTCGCACTGAGCCAGTCCGGCACCGATCACAGTTTAGAAATGTTCTAAGGTGTTCGGGCAGTCCCGTCAAGATCGATGCGCCTGCCCGCACCCGCGCACAAAGGGAACCCATGCCCGAGGTAATCTTTCCCGGCCCCGAGGGCCGTCTCGAAGGCCGCTATCATCCGCAAAAGGAAAAGGACGCGCCGATCGCCGTGGTCCTGCACCCGCATCCGCAATTCGGCGGCACGATGAACAACAAGGTCGTCTACAACCTGCATTACGCGTTCTACTCGATGGGGTTCACCGTGCTGCGCTTCAATTTCCGCGGCGTGGGGCGCAGCCAGGGCGAATACGACCAGGGCGTGGGCGAATTGAGCGATGCCGCCGCCGCCCTCGATTACCTGCAATCGATGAACAACAATTCCAAGCATTGCTGGGTCGCGGGGTTTTCCTTCGGTGCGTGGATCGGCATGCAGCTTCTGATGCGCCGGCCCGAGATCACCGGTTTCATCTCGGTCTCGCCGCCCGCCAACATGTACGATTTCAGCTTCCTCGCCCCCTGCCCGGCCTCGGGGCTGATCATCAACGGCACGCAGGACCGCGTCGCCCCGCCCGCCGACACCGCGTCGCTGGTCGGCAAGCTGCACGAACAGCAGGGCATCACCGTCACCCATGAAGAGATGCAGGGCGCCGATCATTTCTTTCAGGACCCTTTCATGGACGGGATGATCGACACCGTCTCCACCTATGTCAAACGCCGCCTGACCGAGACCACGCGCTAGCGCAGGTCACGCTCTGACGCCGCGTTGCGGGGTGACATCCGCGCCCGGGCGCGGCATCACTGTGCCAGCCAAGGGAGGTCCGCCCGCAATGTCAGCCTATCCGCATCTTCTAGAGCCGCTTGATCTGGGCCACGTGACGCTGAAGAATCGCGTCATCATGGGGTCCATGCATACCGGGCTGGAGGAAACCCGCGACTGGAACCGGGTGGCCGAGTTTTACGCCGCCCGGGCGCGCGCCGATGTCGGGCTGATGATCACGGGCGGCATGGCCCCCAATCCCGAGGGCGGGGTGTTTCCCGGCGCGGCGGGGCTTTATACCGCCGATGACATCGCCAATCACCGCACCGTCACCGACCGCGTGCATGACGCCGGCGGGCGCATCGCGATGCAGGTCCTGCATGCGGGGCGCTACGCCTATGGCAAGGAATGCGTGGCTCCCTCGGCCGTAAAATCGCCGATATCGCCCTTCACGCCGCATGAGCTTGACGAGGCCGGCATCGAAAAGCAGATCGCCGATATCGTCACCGCCGCCAGCCGCGCCCGCGAGGCGGGTTATGACGGGGTCGAGATCATGGGCAGCGAGGGCTATCTGCTCAACCAGTTTCTGGTCACCCACACCAACAAGCGCACGGATCGCTGGGGCGGGTCATACGAGAACCGGATGCGCCTGCCGGTGGAGGTGGTGGCCCGCGTCCGCGCCGCTGTGGGGTCCGATTTCATCCTGATCTACCGGCTGTCGATGATCGACCTGATCCCCGAGGGCAGCACGCATGACGAGGTGGTGCGACTGGCCCGCGAGGTCGAGCGCGCGGGTGCCTCGATCCTCAACACCGGCATCGGCTGGCACGAGGCCCGTGTGCCCACCATCGTCACCTCCGTCCCGCGTGCGGGCTTCGCCTGGGTCACCGAAAAGCTGATGGGCAAGGTGGGCTTGCCCGTCGTCACCTCGAACCGGATCAACACGCCGGAGGTGGCCGAGGATCTGCTGGCGCGCGGTGTGGCCGACATGGTCTCGATGGCGCGGCCGTTCCTTGCCGATGCCGAGTTCGTGCAAAAGGCCGCCGCGGGGCGCAGCGACACCATCGCGCCCTGCATCGCCTGCAATCAGGCCTGCCTCGATCACACCTTCTCGGGCAAGCTCAGTTCCTGCCTCGTCAACCCGCGCGCGTGCCACGAGACCGAGCTCGAGATCGTGCGCACCGATCAGGTCAAGCGTGTGGCGGTGGTCGGCGCGGGGCCCGCGGGCCTCTCGGCGGCGATCACTGCGGCGCAGCGCGGGCACCGCGTGACGCTGTTCGATCGCGCGGACACGATCGGCGGCCAGCTCAACATGGCCCGCGTGATCCCCGGCAAGGAGGAGTTCAACGGGCTGGTGGACTGGTACGGCGTGATGATCCGCGAGACCGGGGTCGAGGTGAAGCTGGGGCAGGACGTGACCGCCGGCGATCTGACGGGGTACGACGCGGTGATCGTGGCCACCGGGGTGATCCCCCGCGACCCGGGGATCGACGGGCAGGACGGCCCCAATGTCCTCAGCTATATCGACGTGCTACGCGGGCGCGCTCCGGTCGGCAAGCGCGTCGCGGTGGTCGGCGCCGGCGGGATCGGGTTCGATGTGTCGGAATTCCTCGTGCACGAGGGCCCAAGCCCGACCGAGGATATCGCACTTTGGCGCACCGAATGGGGTGTGACCGACCCGGCCGAGACGCGCGGCGGGCTGGCCCCGTCGGGCCCGCAGCCAGAGCCACCCGCACGACAGGTCACGCTGTTGCAGCGCAAGGCCGAGCGTCCGGGCAAGCGGCTTGGCAAGACGACGGGCTGGGTGCATCGCGCAGCCTTGCGGATGAAGGGCGTCGAGATGGTCAGCGGTGTGAATTACGAGCGCATCGACGCGGACGGGCTGCACATCACCTTCGGCGAGGCGCGCGAGAACCCCACGCTGATCGAGGCTGACAGCATCGTCCTTTGCGCCGGTCAGCTCAGCGAGCGCAGCCTCGCCGACGCGCTGACGGCCCAGGGCACGCCCGTGCATGTCATCGGCGGCGCGGATGTCGCCGCCGAACTGGACGCGAAACGCGCCATCGATCAGGGCACGCGGCTGGCCGCGACGCTCTGACCGGTCACTCCACTGTGATGCTGATCACCGGCGACGTTACCGGCGGATCGTGCGGCACGTGGTTTTGATCGGCAAGCACCAGTTGCAGCGTGTGCGTGCCCGGCTCGAGGTCGAGGGTCGTCTGGGTCTGACCGCCCCCGAAATGCCGGTGATGATCATCCGCAGGCAGGCTGGTGTTCAATTCATCGGCCCCCTCCGGCCCTTCGCCCAGTGGCGGGCGATTGATCAGGACATGATGGTGACCGGTCGCATCGGCCTCCATCCCGGCGGGAGCGACGCCCATCCCGTCCAGCCCGAAGATCACGGTGACCGGGCTGTCCACGGTGTCGCCATCCGAAAGGTTGACGAAGTAGACCGCGGCCCCCTCGGGTGCGGGCGTGTCCCCGGCAAGCGCGGGGCTGGCCACGGCCAGCAGGCCGGTCGCGACAAGTGTAATGAAACGGTTCATGATTTCTCCTCCTTTGGTGCCTATACGTGATCTTTAGCACCGACAGGTCAACAATCCAAAGCTTAATGGCACTCGCCTTATGGTTTCTAAATTACTGACAATAATGACTTTTTCTGAATATTGTCCATCAACTGCCACAATTTCGCCCGAATCTCACAGCAAATAAAATGAATGTGAGAATGAGTATTGAGGGTGTGGAAATGGATCGTCTAACGGAAATGGAAGCTTTTGCGACGGTGGTGGATCAGGGTGGGTTCACCGATGCCGCGCGCAAGCTGGGAATCTCGAAATCAGCGGTGTCCAAGCATATATCGGCGCTCGAGGCACGATTGGGCACTCGGCTGCTCAACCGCACGACACGACGCGTCAATCCGACCGAAATCGGCCTTGCCTATTACGACCGGGCGCTGCGCGTGCTCAACGATGCGGGCGAGGCGGACGCGCTGGTCAGTTCGCTGCACTCCGATCCCGCAGGGTTGCTGCGGATCTCGGTAGCGACGGATTTCGGTGTTCATCATCTCAGCCCGATCGTCGGGCCGTTCCTCGATGAATTCCCCGACATCACGCTGAGCATCGTGCTCAACAACCGCTTCGTCGAGCTGACCTCGGAAGGCTTCGACATGGCGGTGCGGATCGGCGATGTCGATGACAGCACGCTGAACGCGCGCAAGCTGGCCGAAACCACCAAGCGGATGGTCGCCAGCCCCGCCTATTTCAAGAAATACGGCCGGCCCGAGCGGATCGACGATCTGAACGAGCACCGGTTGCTGCACTATTCCAGCCAGGCGGGCAATGCCGTGTGGCGGCTGACCGCCCCCTCGGGGGAAAAGCGGCAGGTGCGGACCTCGGGCGGGCTCAGCGTCAATGACGGTCAATCGCTGCTCAATGCCACGGTGGCCGGGCTTGGCATCGCCTATCTTCCGTCGTTCCTTTACGCGCATGCCATGGCCGACGGGCTGATCGAGGATGCGATTCCCGATCTGCCGGTCGAGGTGCAGGGCATCTACGCGGTCAATCCTCAGGGTCGGTTCACCCAACCCAAGGTGCGCGCCTTCACCGATTACCTGGCCCACCGGTTCGCCGGAAAGGGTCCCATGGACTGGTGACAGGATCGCCGCGACCCCGCGGGGCGGCGATCGGCAACCGCGCGCCGTCCCCGGGCGGCGCGCCGAATACCGGACAGCTGAGGTGTCGCGGACCCTACCCTTGTTGCCCCGGTGCCTGACCTGGCGATGCCATTTCCGAGCCGGACATGATCGCTGCCACGCTCACAGCACAACGCCTCTTTTTTCTGCGTAGTATTGCCGGGCATCACCACGCTGTTGTGCCGTCAGTAGCTTGTCGATGAAGGTGCAGCCGTAGAACTCGGCATTGCCCCAGGTATTGTCGTTGATCCGTCCGATGTAGAGCGGGCCGATACCAGTGTTCAAGATATTTGACCCCGAGGCGTTCTGGTCCGTTGTGCCGTTGGACAGGACATGGTCGCCCAATGTGCCCCCACCCGGAAGGCGGGCACCGACCACGCCGTCTGATGAAAGGCCGGAGACATACGCGCTGCCCCTGATCTCGACACGCAGATTGCCGTTATCTCTCCGCACGGTCCACCGCTCGCCGTTATTGCCCCCGATGTTGAGCGTGAACACAGCCCCCCCCGGACCGAAGGCGCCAACGTACTCCCGCGTGCTGTTGCCGCTTACATTGATGTTGGACTGCGTGACAAGTGCATCATTGATACCGTCAAATTCGAGATAATACCTGCTGTTCGCATCTTGTCGCAGCACAGGGGATGCAGACAAGGAAGGGCTTTGTGCGTCGTTTCCGTTCCCTGACTTGTCCGCGATGAACCGAACCACATCCCCGACTGCGGGAACACTGCCGGACTGGTCCGGCTCCGTGTTCATGCTGGACAGATCGGAGACATCGTAGACGACCCCTGTCTCGCTTCCCGTGAACAGATCAGCAGGGGTGAACACGCCGTCCTGGACCGTCACGCTCACGCTGTCCTGCGCGTCGGGCGAGATGCCGTTGCTTGCGACGCTGGTCAGCGTCAGGGTCGTGCCGACGGTCGTGCCCGGCGGAATTTGATACGCCCCGCCCGCCATGTCGCCTGTCACATCCGTCCCGCCAAGCGCCAGCGTCGGCGTGACGGTCGGGGTCGGGGTGCCGCTGGCCGTGGCGTTGGTGATCGTGACGGTTTCGCCCGCCACAGGATCGCCGGTGATCTGCGGCGCGGAGGTGATCGTCGGCGCGAACAGGTTCGCCGCGACCGCCTCACTGCCCGAGGCCGTGTCGCTGCCCTCGACATTCGACGCCTCGACCGTCCATGCGACCGTCTGGCCATCCGCGCTGTCCGGTACCTCATATGTCCACGGGTCAGACCCCGTCGCGTCGCCGCGCACTTCCACACCGTCCAGCGTCAAGGCCGTGAGCGCGGTGACGGGCGCGGGCACGCCGGTCGTGCTGTCAACGGTGATCGTCAGCGTGCGACCGCTCAGGCTGTCGCTGGCGGCAAGCGTCGGCGCGATGCCCTGCACCGTCTGCGTGCCCGCGTTGAAGTCCCGCGTGTTGCCCGCCGCGTCACTGACCGTGATCGAGACGTTCACCACGTCGTCGAAGCGCACCACATCCGCCAGCGCGGCCGCCGCGCCGTTGATGGTGACCGTGGCGGACACGGCCGTGATCGCGCCGGCGGTCGAGGCATAGCTGCCCGTGTCAAGCGCACCGGGCGACAGCGCCGCCTGCACGCTGTCGCCATCGCGCAAGCTGCCCAGGGCAGGCGAGACCGTCGCGGTTATGACGATGGGCGTGCCCGGCCCGCGCGGCTGCAGGAACCGCGACGTGATCGAGATATCCGCGACGGCCTTCATGCCAGAACCAGCGCGTGGATGCCGTCCGCGGTGGTGCCGGTCGCGTTGACGCGCCGCACACCGATCGGCAGGACCGAGAAATCGGCGACCCCGATGCTGCGCGCCTCGCCCGTCACGGTCACCATGTTGAGGGTGCCGCCGGTCTCGATGTAAAGGCCGATGGCGACATGCGGCAGATCGGTGACATCGTCGGGAATGACCGGCAGGGCATCGGTGGCCGGACCGGACAGGGCCTGGATACGGTTCTCGAAGGGGTTCATGACAGCTCCTGTTTTGAATGTCCCGCCAGGACCCGGCGAGGATCACGGCGCAGAGCATCGCGTCACAGGGGTTGCCGCCGCGTGAACGCAGCGCACGGTGCCACACGGGTTCGACTCGTCGGACATCTCGGCGGGGCCGCGCGGTCAGCCGCGCTTGCTTTCCTCCAGCGCGCGATCCCACAGGCGGTCGCGCATCAGGCGGCGGAAGGCGCGGGTCATCTCGCCGCCGGCATCGATGCCGTAGCACCGCCCATGCGTCAGAATCAGCCGCTGCGGCCCCCAGTCGAGCACCTGCTCGATCACGTCACCCACCGCCTTGCGCCCGCCAAGGCGCGGGGCGAGGCCGATGGGCGGCTTGCCGTCGCTGTCATCCAGCCCCGCCAGCCAGATCAGCGGCCGCGCCCATGCGGGAAGCGGCGCGGTCTCGACCGCCATCATCAACCGCGACAGGATCACCGACCGGCTGCCGTGGTGCAGAAACACCGCCTCGGTCTGCGCATCTTCGAGGATCAGCGGCTTTATGTGCCGTGCCCAGGACGCGGTGCGCATCTCTGCGCCGCGCCAGATCCGCGCGGTGGGAAAGGCGGCGCGCCAATCGTCGAGCCAGTCCAGATCCGGGGCGTGGGGCAGCACGATATGCGCGACCGGCCCCTGCCCCGCCAGCCATTCGCGCAGATCGGGCGTCAGCGGACCGGGCGCATGCACCCATAGCTCGCCCGACGGCAGCAGCGCCACGACCGACCGCAGCGGCACCGGCACGCCCAAGCGCCAAGGCACATGCGCGCCGGTCAGCCCCCACAGCCCATCGGCAAGACGCGCGGGCGTGATGACCGGCAGATCGGTCCCGGCCATGGTCAGTCGGTCACCGTGACCTTTTCCATCACGTCGGGGGTGCCCACGATCGCGCCGTTCTGCCCCTGCCCGCGCTTGATCGCATCGACCACGTCCATCCCGTCCGTCACCTTGCCCACGACCGTGTAGTCCCCGTTGAGGAACGCGCCCGGGGCGAACATGATGAAGAACTGCGAATTGGCTGAATCGGGGTTCTGCGACCGGGCCATGCCGACCGTGCCGCGCTCGAACGGCTCGTCGGAGAACTCGGCCGCGAGATCGGGCCGGTCGCTGCCGCCCATGCCGGCGCGGCGCATGTCGCCATCGTCGATCTTGCCGAACTGAACGTCGCCGGTCTGCGCCATGAAGCCGTCGATCACCCGGTGAAAGACGACGCCGTCATAGGCACCCTCCTCGGCCAGCGTGGTGATCCGGTCGACGTGACCGGGCGCGATCTCTTCGTAAAGGTCGATGGTGACGGTGCCCTCGGCCTCGCCGGCCAGCTCGATCTGCAGACCCGTTGCAAGTGCCGGACCCGCGAACAGACCCAGCGACGCTGTGATGACGAATACAGTGTTACGCATCGGCGGCCACCTTGACGCTGATCATCCGGTCGGGATTCGCCGGCGGCTCGCCACGGGTCAGGGCATCGACATGCTCCATCCCCGAGATCACCCGGCCATAGACGGTATACTGCCCGTTGAGGAAATGATTGTCCTTGAAGCTGATGAAGAACTGCGAATTGGCTGAATTCGGGTTCTGGCTGCGCGCCGCCCCCAGCGTGCCGCGATCATGCGGGATCTTGGAGAATTCCGCCTTCAGATCAGGCAGATCGCTGCTGCCGGTGCCGGCCATGCGCGGGGCGTAATCCTGTTCCATGTTGGCGTGCTGCACGTCGCCGGTCTGCGCCATGAAACCGTCGATCACCCGGTGAAACGCCACGTTGTCATAGTGACCGGCGCGGGCCAGCTCCTTCATCCGGGCGCAATGCTCGGGCGCGATATCGGGTAGCAGCTCGATGGCGACGGTGCCGCCTTTCAGCTCCATCAGGATGGTGTTTTCGGGGTCCTTGATCTCGGCCATGCGAGGCTCCTTGCGTCTGAAATTCACGTCACACTTATGACGAACGCGCCCGATTGCCAAGCATGCAGGTCGCCCCCTGTCCGACCGCCCGGCTTGACCCGCCGCGCGCCCCGCGCCAAGACCACGGCGACAGTGATGAAACAAAGGACAGGATGGCATGAGCTGGAAAACCCTCGACGACATGGATCTTGCAGGCAAGCGCGTGCTGGTGCGCGTCGATATCAACGTGCCTGTCGCAAAAGGACAGGTCACCGACGCCACGCGGATCGAGCGGATCGTGCCGACCATCACCGACATCCTCGGCAAGGGCGGCAAGCCGATCCTGATCGCGCATTTCGACCGGCCCAAGGGCCGCGTGGTCCCCGAGATGTCGCTGCGTGTGACCGTGCCCGCGCTGGAACAGGCCCTCGGGCGCAAGGTGCAGTTCATCGAGACGCTGGAAGGCGCCGAGAACCCCACCGACGAGGCGCGCGACGCCGATGTGCTGCTGCTGGAGAACATCCGTTTTCATCCCGGCGAAGAGGCGAATGACTCGGGTCTCGCGCAGCGTCTGGCGGGTTTGGGCGACATCTTTTGCAACGATGCGTTCTCGGCGGCGCATCGCGCGCATGCCTCGACCACGGCGCTGGCGCATCTGCTTCCTTCCTGCGCCGGGCGGCTGATGCAGGCCGAATTGCAGGCGCTGGAGGCCGCGCTCGGCACTCCGGCGCGCCCGGTCATGGCCGTGGTGGGCGGTGCCAAGGTGTCGACCAAGCTCGACCTGCTGGGCAATCTTGTGGGCCGCGTCGACAGCCTCGTGATCGGTGGCGGCATGGCCAACACGTTTCTCGCCGCAATGGGCCTCGACGTCGGAAAATCGCTGTGCGAGCACGAGATGACGGATACCGCGCGCCAGATCATGATCAAGGCCGGGGCCTCGGGCTGCGAGATCCTGCTGCCCGCCGATGTGGTCGTGGCGCGCGAGTTTGCCGAAGGCGCGGCGCACGAGACCGTGGGCGCACATGCCTGCCCGGGCGACTCCATGATCCTCGACGCCGGCCCGCAGGCCATTGCGCGCATCAAGGCGGGTATCGACGGCGCGAAAACGCTGATCTGGAACGGGCCGCTCGGCGCGTTCGAGATCGCGCCTTTCGATGCCGCGACCAACGCCGCCGCCGGCCACGCCGCCGCGCGCAGCCGCGCGGGCAAGCTCACCTCGGTCGCCGGTGGCGGGGATACCGTGGCGGCGCTCAACAGGGCCGGTGCAGCGGATGATTTCACCTATGTCTCCAGCGCCGGCGGGGCGTTTCTGGAATGGATGGAAGGCAAGGATCTGCCCGGTGTCGCGGCGCTCAAGGGATAGCGGGGGATGGCGGGCCGCTGTTAGCGCCACCATGATTGCATGGCCCCCGTCCCTCGCCTAAGACGGCGCGAAACGGATTGCGGCACACGGAAAAGGGGCACCCGATGGCGACGGCAGAGCAGAGACGAAAACTCAAGGACGGTCAGGGCTTTATCGCGGCGCTCGATCAATCCGGCGGATCCACCCCCAAGGCGCTGCGCCTCTACGGGATCGACGAGGATCAGTACGGCACCGAGGCCGAGATGTTCGATCTCGTCCACGCCATGCGCGCCCGCATCGCGCAGGCCCCGGCCTTCAACGGCGACAAGGTGCTGGGCGCGATCCTGTTCGAGAAGACCATGGACCGCGAGATCGGTGGCCGCCCCTCGGCCGAATACCTCTGGCAGGAGCGCGGCGTGGTGCCGTTCCTGAAGGTCGACAAGGGGCTTGCCGAGGACCGCGACGGTGTCCGGATGATGAAACCGATGCCCGATCTGGACAGCTTGCTGGCGCGCGGCGTGGCAGCGGGCATCTTCGGCACCAAGATGCGCTCGGTCGTCGACGCCGCCGACAAGACCGGCATCGCGGCCAATGTCGCCCAGCAATTCGAGATCGGCCGCCAGATCCTGGGTCATGGCTTGGTGCCGATCATCGAGCCGGAGGTGACGATCTCGATCCCCGACAAGGCCGAGGCCGAGGACATGCTGCGCGACGCCATCGCAGCCCAGCTCGACGCGCTGCCCGAGGGGGCCGAGGTGATGCTGAAACTGACCCTGCCGGAGACCGCGAATCTTTACGAGGGGCTTGTGAACCATCCGCGCGTACTGCGTGTGGTGGCGCTGTCGGGCGGCTATGCCCGCGACGAGGCCACGGCCCGGCTGGCGCGCAATCGCGGCGTGATCGCCAGCTTTTCACGCGCGCTGACCGAAGGTCTGTCCGCGCAGCAATCCGAGGCCGAGTTCAACGCCGCGCTGGCAAAAGCCATCGACGAGATCCACGCGGCCTCGGTCGCAGGCTAGGGCGCGGGCTGGGACGCCTCACAGCGGCGCGATATCGCCCTCGGCGCGCAGGCCGTGAAACGCGGCCTCCCATGCGGCGAACCGGCCCGCGGCGATGGCCGCGCGCATGCCCGCCATGATGTCCTGATAATATTGCAGGTTGTGCCATGTCAGCAACATGCCCGAGATCATCTCGTTCGACCGGAACACGTGATGCAGATAGGCGCGGCTGTAGCCGCGACAGGCCGGACAGGCACACCCCTCGTCCAGCGGGCGCGGATCGGCGGCATGGCGCGCGTTCTTGATGTTGACCATGCCGCGCGCCGTCCACGCCTGCCCGGTGCGCCCCGACCGGGTCGGCAGCACGCAATCCATCATGTCGATACCGCGTTTGACCGCGCCGACGATATCGTCGGGCTTGCCCACCCCCATCAGGTAGCGCGGGCGATCCTCTGGCAGGAACCCCGGCGCGTAATCCAGAACCTCAAACATGACATCCTGCCCTTCGCCCACAGCCAGACCACCGATCGCGTAGCCGTCAAAGCCGATCTCGCGCAGCGCCGCGGCACTTTCCTCGCGCAGATCTTTCGTGACACCACCCTGCATGATCCCGAACAGCGCATGACCGGGCCGGTCGCCGAACGCCGCGCGCGACCGCGCCGCCCACCGCATGCTCAGCCGCATACTGTCGGCCACAGCCGTATCCGTCGCGGGCAGCGCGGGGCACTCGTCGAAACACATCACGATGTCGGAACCCAGAAGCGCCTGGATCTCCATCGACCGCTCGGGCGTCAGGTGATGCGTGGACCCGTCGATATGGCTTTTGAACGTCACGCCTTGCTCGTCGAGCTTGCGCAGCCCGGCAAGGCTCATCACCTGGAACCCGCCCGAATCGGTCAGGATCGGTCGCGGCCAGTTCATGAACCGGTGCAGCCCGCCCAAATCCGCCACCCGCTCGGCCCCGGGACGCAGCATCAGGTGATAGGTGTTGCCCAGCACGATCTCGGCACCCGTCGCGGCCACGCTCTCGGGCAGCATCGCCTTGACGGTGGCGGCGGTGCCCACCGGCATGAAGGCCGGCGTCGCGATATCCCCGCGCGGCGTCTCGATCACGCCCGCCCGCGCCAGACCGTCCTGCGCCACCCGCCTGAAACCGAACCGCATGCCAGCGCCCCCGCCGCTTTTGACCTTTTGCCCCGGTTTAAAGCCGTTTACGCTGAGTTGTAAGACATCGCGACCCGTCCGCTTCGCAAAACACTGTATTTCAGGAATTCAATATGAACAAAGATCAGCTTCTCGCCCTTCTCGCCGACAACATCCTGTGGATCCTGATCACGGTCTTCGTGCTTCTGGTGATCTTTCGCGGCCTCAAGATCGTGCCGCAATCCGAGCAATACGTCATCGAACGCTTCGGGCGGCTGCACAAGGTGCTCGGTCCGGGGATCAACCTGATCGTGCCGTTTCTCGACGTCGTGGCGCACCGCATCTCGATCCTCGAACGGCAACTGCCCAGTGCCAGCCAGGACGCGATCACCCGCGACAACGTGCTGGTCAAGGTCGAGACCTCGGTGTTCTACCGGATCCTGAACCCGGAAAAGACCGTCTACCGCATCCGCGACGTGGACGGGGCCATCGGCACCACCGTGACCGGCATCGTGCGCTCCGAAATCGGCAAGATGGATCTCGACGAGGTGCAGGCCAACCGCGACGAATTGATCGCCACGATCAAGAAATGGGTCAAGGACGCGGTCGATGACTGGGGCATCGACGTCACCCGCGCCGAGATCCTCGATGTCGATCTCGATCAGGCCACCCGCGAGGCGATGCTGCAGCAACTCAACGCCGAGCGCGCCCGCCGGGCCCATGTGACCGAGGCCGAGGGCAAGAAACGCGCCATCGAATTGCAGGCCGATGGCGAGCTTTACGCCGCCGAACAGGCCGCCAAGGCCCGCCGGATCGAGGCCGACGCCGAAGCCTACGCCACCGGCGTGGTGGCCCGCGCGATCGCCGATAACGGGCTGGAGGCCGCGCAGTACCAGGTCGCGCTCAAGCAGGTCGAATCGCTCAACACGCTTGGACAGGGCACCGGCAGCCAGACCGTGATCGTGCCCGCGCAGGCGGTCGAGGCTTTCGGCAACGCCTTCAACATGCTGAAAGGGCGCGGCTGATGGACCCGGCACTCTGGCAGCTATGGTGGATCTGGGCGGCAGCAAGCCTCGTGCTCGCGATGCTCGAAATGGTGGTGCCCGGCTTCATCTTCATCGGTTTCGCCTGCGGCGCGGCGCTGGTGGCGCTGCTGGTGCTGCTGCCGGTCGACCCGGGGCTGACCGCCCTGCTGGCGATATTCGCGGGTCTTTCGTTGCTGGCATGGATCGTGCTGCGCCGCCTCTTTCGCAAGAAGGACGACCAGACCCGCGTGATTCACGAAGACATCAACAAGTGAGGCCACGGCACCGCGCGCAGCCGGCTTGCACCGGCGGCCCGGCACGTGCAGTGGGTCCACAGATGCCAGCGACGCATATCCCGACCCGAACGGCAGAAAGAACCCCATGACCGATGACACGACACAGAAGGCGCTGCAATTCGGATGGGAGGAATGGATCGCCCTGCCCGATCTCGGCGTGCCCGCGCTGAAGGCCAAGGTCGATACCGGCGCGCGCACCTCGGCGCTGCACGCCTTCGACATCGAGACCTTCGGGCCTTCGTCGAAACCCAAGGTCCGCTTCACCGTGCACCCGATCCCCGGGCGCGACGATCTGGTGATCCCGTGCTCGGCGCTGATCATGGACCGCCGCGATGTCGCCTCGTCCAATGGCGACCGCGAATTGCGCTACGTGATCCAGAGCACGCTGGCCGTCGATGGCGACAGCTGGCCGATCGAGATCACACTCACCAACCGCTCGACCATGGCCTCGCGGATGCTTCTGGGACGGCAGGCGCTCAAGGATCACATCTCGATCGTCGCCACCGACCGCTTCCTGCAGCCGGAACTCAGCTACGATGTCTATCACAGCTCGAAGATGCGCGCAGCACAGCCCAAGCGGTCGCTGCGCATCTGCGTGCTCAGCCGCGAGGACAATTTTTCGACACGCCGTCTGGTCGAGGAAGGCGAGGCGCGCGGGCATACCGTCGAGGTCGTGGATACCACGCGCTGCTACATGGCGATCAACGCGCTCGCCCCCGAAGTGCATTACGACGGCAAGCGCCTGCCGCGCTACGATGCGGTGATTCCGCGCATCGGTGCCTCGGTCACCGCCTACGGTGCCGCCGTGATCCGCCAGTTCGAGACCATCGGCACCTTCTGCGCCAACACCTCGGCCGGGATCATCGCCAGCCGCGACAAGCTCTATGCCCATCAGCTCATGGCGCGGGCGCAGGTCGGCATGCCCAACACCGCCTTCGCCAACTCGCCCAAGGATACCGCCAACCTGATCGGCCTTGTCGGCACCGCCCCGCTGATCGTCAAGCTGCTGGAATCGACGCAAGGCAAAGGCGTGGTGCTGGCCGAAACCAAGAAGGCCGCCGAATCGGTGATCGACGCGTTTCGCGGGCTGAAGGCCAATTTCCTCGTGCAGGATTTCGTCAAGGAGGCGGCGGGCGAGGATATCCGGTGTCTGGTGATCGGCGGTCGCGTCGTGGCCTCGATGAAGCGCACGGGCGCGGATGGCGATTTCCGCTCGAACCTGCACCGGGGCGGATCGGCGAAAACCGTGCGCATCACCAAGGCCGAACGCGACACCGCGATCCGCGCGGCGCGGGTCTTCGATCTCAACATGGCCGGTGTCGATCTGCTGCGCTCGGAAACCGGGCCAAAGGTGCTCGAGGTCAATTCCTCGCCCGGCTTCGAGGGCATCGAGAAATCCACCGGCAAGAACATCACCGGCGCGCTCTACGAAATGATCGAGACGCGGGTGCGTCCCACCCCGGTGCGCCGGCGCAAGACGGGCGACAAGACGTGCGAAAAGGCGGGCGAAAAGGCGGGCGCGCAGACGGGCGAAAAGAAAACCGGCAAATCGCCCGAATGATCGCGGCCCGCCGGCGCAAGGCAGAGTTTGTGAAAAAAGCCGCAGGTTTCCGTACAAGTTCGCCGGCCGGCGCACCCCCTCTGGACGCGGGCCCCGTTAAGTCTTATGTTTTAAGTTAGGAAAGACGCAGGATGACCTCATGATGAACAGTTCCGAACCGCTTGAAGGGGCACCGCTGATCGCCCCGTCGAGCACCGACCACCCGCTCTACGATCAGATCGTCGAGGCGTGCCGCAGCGTCTACGACCCCGAAATCCCGGTCAACATCTACGATCTGGGCCTGATCTACACGATTGATATCGATCAGGAAAACGCGGTTGCGGTCAACATGACACTGACCGCGCCCGGATGCCCCGTCGCCGGCGAAATGCCCGGCTGGGTGGCCGACGCGATAGAGCCGGTGGCCGGCGTCAAGCAGGTCAATGTGCAACTCGTCTGGGAGCCCCCTTGGGGGATGGACATGATGAGCGACGAAGCCCGGTTGGAACTGGGTTTCATGTAATGAAATCAGGACTTTGAAAGGCGGACACAGTGTTTGGTATCCCCGGAAAACAGGCCGTGTCGATCACCGAGGCCGCGGCAAAACGTATCTCGGGCCTGATGGATCGTGACCACCATCAGGGTCTGCGCATCGGCGTCAAGAAAGGCGGCTGCGCGGGCATGGAATACACGATGGAGTATGTGGCCGAAGTGGACCCACATGACGAGGTGGTCGAACAGGACGGTGCACGGATCATGATCGCGCCCATGGCGCAGATGTTCCTGTTCGGCACCGAGATCGACTATCAGACATCGCTTCTGGAATCCGGTTTCGTGTTCAACAACCCCAACGTGACCGAATCCTGTGGGTGCGGCGAGTCGATCAAGTTCGAGAACATGTAAGTGTTCATCATCAACAGGTTGCGACCCACCTCTATCGTTCTGCATGAAGGTATCAAGGCGACGCCACACGGCGGGTCCGACGGGCGGGGCCACGCACGGGCCGGAGTGAACGCGGGTCGTTGACCGGGCATAACAAGCCCGTCCGGTCATCTTACCCTGTTTCCGAAAAAACGCTGGGATATCAGAAATATGGCACGCAAACTTTGCGCGGGAAACTGGAAGATGAACGGCACGGCGGCCAGCCTTGCCGAAGTCAAGACGCTGATCGAAACACATCCCGCCCCGCAGGTCGAGCTTCTGCTCTGCCCGCCCGCCACGCTCATCGCCCAGGCCGTCGACCTTACGAGCGATCACGCGATGGGCATCGGCGCGCAGGATTGTCACGCGGCCCCGTCCGGGGCCTATACCGGCGATATATCCGCCCCCATGCTTGCGGATACCGGCGCGTCAGCCGTCCTGCTCGGACATTCAGAGCGTCGCGATTATCACAATGAAACCAGCGCCTTGGTCGCCGAAAAGGTGATGGCGGCATGGGCGGCCGGCCTGACCGCCGTGATCTGCCTTGGCGAGGCGCTGACCGATCGCGAGGCCGCGCAGACCCTCGACGTGATCGCAGACCAGCTCGACACGTCGTTGCCCGATGGCGCGACCGGTGAAAACACCGTCATCGCCTATGAACCGATCTGGGCCATCGGCACCGGCCACACCCCCACGGATGCGCAGATCGCAGAAGTTCACGACTTTCTGCGCCGCCGCCTGACAGACCGCCTTGGCGGCGATACGGCCGACGCCATTCGCCTGCTTTACGGCGGCTCGGTCAAACCCGCCAACGCGGCCGAGATCTTTGCCATTTCCAACGTCGACGGCGCCCTCGTCGGGGGGGCGAGCCTCAAGGCGACAGACTTTTCCGCGATCATCCAGGCCCTTGAAAACGCCGACTGAAATTTCTTCCTGGCCTAAATACCCCGGGGGACACGGCCCGCAGGGCCGACGGGGGCAACGCCCCCGACCCCCCTTCAAAGCGGCAGCATCGTCGTCGACTTGATCTCTTCCATCGACAACAGCGCCGTCACGTTATGCACCTTCACCTCTGAAATCAGCGCCTGATAGAACTTGTCATAGGCCCGCGCATTGGTGACGCGCACCTTCAGAATATAGTCGATATCGCCCGCCAGCCTGTGGGCTTCCATGACTTCGGGACGTTCCTGCAGCGCCGTGAGAAACCGGGCCTGCCAGCCCGCGTCATGCTCTGACGTGCGGATGAGGACGAAAAAGCACGCCTCCAACCCGAGCGCCTCGGGATCGAGCAGGTAGGTCTGCTGACGGATAACCCCCGCCTCGCGCATCTTGCGAATCCGGTTCCAGACAGGCGTCTTCGAACTGCCGACCGCGCCCGCGATCTCGTCGAGCGACAGCCCCCCGTCCTGCTGCAATTGCGCAAGGATTTTCCGATCCAGATCATCAAGACGGACGGTCATTCCAATTCCTCCACTTCAACGGAAAATTCTGGTGGCATTCCAGAACAATCGGAACGCTTGTCCTTATTACCCTGAGTATATGGCCATTTCAAAGGAAACTTTCCTATATTGCGGGTGTAAAGGAACCACTCGGAAAGGATCGGCCATGTCTTCCGGTCAGAAAACACACGCGCCAACGGGTCACGTCGTCTTTGTCGGCGCGGGCCCCGGCGACCCCGACCTTCTGACGATCAAGGCGCTGCGCGCGCTGCAAGCCGCCGATGTGGTGATCCATGATCGCCTCGTGTCGTCCGATATTCTGGATCTTTCAAACCCCGCAGCACGTCGACTGAACGCCGGCAAGCAGGGCTTCGGCCCCGCCATGAGCCAGGACGACATAAATGTCCTGATCGTCGCGCATGCAGTCGACGGGGCGCATGTCGTGCGGCTCAAGGGCGGCGATGCGACGGTGTTCGGCCGCCTCGATGAGGAGATCGACGCGGTCACCGCCGCCGGCATCCCCTGGCATGTGGTGCCCGGCATCACCGCCGCCTCGGCCTCCGTGGCCGCCATCGGGCAGAGCCTGACGAAACGCGGGCGCAATGCGGCGGTGCGGTTTCTCACCGGCCACGACATGACGGGCTTTGCCGATCACGACTGGCGCGCGCTGGCGCGTCCCGGCGAGGTGGCGGCCATCTACATGGGCAAGAAATCCGCTCGGTTCATCCAAGGGCGCCTGATCATGCATGGCGCGGATCGGGCGACGCCCGTGACGGTGATCGAGAACGCGTCGCTGCCCGATCAGCGCGTGCTGTCCACCACGCTCGACCGCCTGCCCGCCGATCTGGGCGCGGCCGCGCTGACCGGTCCGGCACTGACCTTTCTCGGCCTCGCGCCACGCGCGGCAGAGACGGCCCTTTCCCACTCCAGACAGGAGCTTGCCTGACATGCCCAGAGAGTTCACCCCCAAGGTCATCACCGCCAACGCGTTGCTCGAAGGCGATGTCGTCTACCTGACGGCCGACGACCGCTGGTCGCGCAGCCTGACCGAGGCCGAGATGCTGACCGACGAGGCCGATGCACAGTACCGTCTGTTGCAGGCGCAGGCGCGGTCGCGCGAGATCGTCGGCGCCTATCTGGCGGATGTGCGACCCGGTCCGGACGGTCCCGAGCCCGCGCATTTCCGCGAGGATTTCCGCCGCAAGGGGCCGTCCAACCGCTTTCACGGCAAACAGGCCGATGGCCTGGAAACAGCCTGATCCACGCGACACCCGCAGGAGCGATCCATGTATCAATACAATGACTTCGACGCCACCTTTCTGGCAGAGCGCAACCGCCAGTTCCGCGCGCAGGTCGCGCGGCGGATCGACGGCAGCCTGACCGAGGACGAGTTCAAGCCGCTGCGCCTGATGAACGGCCTCTACCTGCAACTGCACGCCTACATGCTGCGCGTCGCGGTGCCTTACGGCTCGCTCGACCCGGCGAAGATGCGGCAACTGGCCTGGCTGGCCGAGCGGTGGGACAAGGGGTACGGCCATTTCACCACCCGCACGAACATCCAGTACAACTGGCCGAAATTGCATGACATTCCGGATATGCTCGACGCGCTGTCCGAGGTCGGCATGCATGCCATCCAGACCTCCGGCAACACGATCCGCAATGTCACCTCCGATCATTTCGCGGGTGCCGCCGCCGACGAGATCGAGGATCCCCGCCCCGTCGCCGAAATGATCCGGCAATGGTCCACCGACCATCCGGAGTTTCAGTTCCTGCCCCGCAAGTTCAAGATCGCCGTGATCGCGAGCGAGGCCGACCGCGCGGTGATGAAAAGCCACGATATCGGCATCAGGATCGTCGAGCGTGACGGCCTGCGCGGCTACGAGATCTGGGTCGGCGGCGGCATGGGGCGCACCCCGATGGTCGCCAAACAGCTTGCGGATTTCGTGCCGCGCGCCGATCTGCTGCCCTATCTCGAGGCGATCCTTGCCGTCTACAACCGGCTCGGACGGCGCGACAACAAGTACAAGGCACGCGTCAAGATCACCGTGCACGAAACCGGGCTCGACGAGATCCGCGATCTGGTCGAGGCGGAATTTCCGCACCGACGCGCGGCCTTTTCCGGCGTCGATCAGGACTGGCGCGACCGCATCGATGCGGCCTTCGTCACGCCCTCGCTGACGTCACGGAACACCGCCCCCTATCAGGACGCCCGCGCCGCGAATCCCGTCTTTGCCGCATGGGCCGACACCAACGTGACGCCGCACAAGCACGCCGATCACGGTATCGTCACCGTCAGCCTCAAGGCGCATGGGGCCACGCCCGGCGACGCATCCGCCGATCAGATGCGCGTGGTGGCCGATCTCGCCGAGACCTACGGGCATGGCGACATCCGCGTCAGCCATGCGCAGAACCTCGTGCTGCCGCATGTGGCACTCGCCGATATCCCGGCGGTCCATGCCGCGCTGCGCGAGGCGGGTCTGGCGACCGGCAATATCGGGCTGGCCTCGGATATCATCGCGTGTCCGGGCATGGATTACTGCGCGCTGGCGACCGCGCGCTCGATCCCGGTGGCGCAAGGCATCGCCAACCGGCTGGAAGAGCTCAAGATCGAGCATGATGTCGGTCAATTGCAGATCAAGATCTCGGGCTGCATCAATGCCTGCGGGCATCACCATGTCGGGCATATCGGCATTCTCGGCCTCGACCGCGCGGGGGTGGAGAACTACCAGATCACGCTTGGCGGCGACGCCTCGGAAAGCACCGCGATCGGTGCTCGCACCGGCCCCGGCTTTGCCTATGACGAGATCGTGCCGGCGGTGGAACGCCTGATCCTGGCCTATATGGACCTGCGCGAGGGGTCCGACGAGACCTTCCTGCAGGCTTATACCCGTCTCGGGATGGCCCCGTTCAAATCCGCGCTTTATGACGAAAAGGCCCATGCCCATGCCGCAGAGTGATCTGCAGGACCGGGTGCGCGCGCTGAATGACAGGTATCGCCATCACTCGGCGATATCGGTGCTGGAGCATGGCCTGCGCGACGCGGATGCCGGCGCGCTCGCGCTGGTGTCGAGCTTCGGGGCCGAATCGGTGGTGCTGTTGCACATGATCTCTGTCACCCGGCGCGCCACGCCGGTGATCTTCATCGACACCGAGATGCTGTTTGCCGAGACGCTGGTCTACCAGCAGGAGCTGGCCGAAAGGCTGGCCTTGCGCGATGTGCGGATCATCCGCGCGGCGCGCGAGGATCTGACGGCGCACGACCCCGATGGCACCCTGCATCAGCGCGATTCCGATAGCTGCTGCGCCCTGCGCAAGACGGTGCCGCTGCAACGCGCACTGGACGGCTTCGATGGCTGGATCACCGGGCGCAAGCGGTATCAGACCGGCCAGAGGACCACGCTCGATTTCTTCGAGATCGAGGAAGGCGCGCGCCGGATCAAGGTCAATCCGCTGGCGCACTGGACGCGGGACGATCTGCAGACCTATATGGAGGAAAATCGCCTGCCCCGGCACCCACTGGTCGCAAAGGGCTATCCGTCGATCGGATGCATCCCCTGCACCACGCAGGTCGCACCGGGCGAGGATCCACGATCGGGCCGCTGGCGCGGTCAGGACAAAACCGAATGTGGCATCCATCTTGTCAACGGCCGGATGGTGCGAAAAGGAGTTTCAGCATGACTGTCATCGTCACCGACGCGGGCTTTGCGCCCGATGACTGGACCACACCCATGACCCCGCTCGACGCGGCGGGTGCAGGTGCCACGGCGCTCGATCTGCCCAACGACACCGATCCCGCCACGCTGGCCGGACGGCTGGACGGGGTCGGGATGATCCGCGTCGATTTTCCCGCCGTCGCCGATGGCCGCGGCTTCACCATCGCGCGGGAATTGCGGCTGATGGGCTATACCGGACGCCTGCGCGCGCGCGGCCACGTGATTGCCGATCAATACGCGATGGCGCGGCGGTCCGGCTTCGACGAGGTGGAGATTTCCGACGATCTCGCCCGTCGTCAGCCCGAGGATCAATGGCGTGCCCGGGCCAACTGGCAGGCGCATGACTATCAGGCGCGGCTGCGCGGCTGATTACCGCCTTCACCTGACGCCGATCAAAGACTATGAGAGGGTGTCGGTCAAGGATGACCGGCAAAGCAAAGCATGAACGAGATGACACACGTGACCCAAGCCACCGCGAAAAAGCCCCGCAACGTCGCGCTGCCGGATGCGCAGACCGTGACGCAGGTAACGCATTACACCGACCGCCTGTTTTCCTTCCGAGTGACGCGCCCCGCCTCGCTGCGCTTTCGCTCGGGCGAATTCGTGATGATCGGGCTGATGTCCGAGGACGCGAAGACCGGCAAGGAAAAGCCGCTTCTGCGCGCCTATTCCATCGCCTCGCCCTCGTGGGATGACGAGCTGGAGTTCTACTCGATCAAGGTGCAGGACGGTGCGCTGACCTCGCGGCTGCAGCATATCGCGCCGGGCGACGAGATCATCCTGCGCCCCAAACCGGTGGGCACGCTGGTGCATGACGCGCTGCTGCCGGGCAAGCGGTTGTGGCTGTTCGCCACCGGCACCGGCATCGCGCCCTTCGCGTCGCTGCTGCGCGATCCGCAAACCTTCGAGGATTACGACGAGATCATCCTGACGCATACCTGCCGCGAAACCGGCGAGCTGCACTATGGCCGCGACCTGATCGACAGCATCCGCAATGACGAGATGCTGGCCGAGCTGATGGGCGACGGCTTTCACGACAAGCTGCGCTATTATCCCACCACCACGCGCGAACAGAGCCCCAAGATGGGGCGTATCACCGATCTGATGCGCTCGGGCGAGGTCTACGCCGATCTCGACGTGGCACCACTGGCGCCCGAGACCGACCGCGCGATGGTATGCGGCAACCTGGCCTTCAACCTTGAGATCAAGGAACTGCTCGAAGGCTACGGGCTGCGCGAAGGGGCCAATTCGGAGCCGAGGGAATATGTCGTGGAAAAGGCGTTTCTCGACTGAACACACAGCCACGCAACACGAAAACCCGCGCGGGATATCCGTCCCGCGCGGGTTTTTTCTGACGCTTTCACGGTCCGGGTATCAGTACCCGAGCGCGCGCTGGACCGATTCCAGAGAATTCTCGAGCATGCTGGGACTGTCTTGCCCACGTTCGAGACTGTCGAGCAGCAGCTCCTGCGTGGTCGTGCCTAGGCTCGACTCTTCGAGAAGCGTGCGCGCACCTTCCATGTCGAAGCCTTCGACGGTCAACACCTCGGGTACCTGTTCGTCCGTTCCAGTCGATGTCGCCGAGATGCCGGAGTCGGACCCCGAGGCTGCGCCCTCATCGCCCTGTGCGGCGTCACCAGACGCATCATTCGCGCTTTCGCCCGCCGTTTCGCCCGTCGCGGCCTCGAACGCCTCGCGGGCTTCGGCAGCGGCGTCTTCCTCACTGCCGCCGGCCGCTTCCTGCGCACGCTCTATCGAGGACCGCGCCGCTTCTTCAGCTTCCGCCGCGGCCTCTTCGCCCATTTCCCGGACACGGTCGACGGCCTCTTCAGCCTGTTCAGCAGCCTCGTTCCCGGTCTCCGCCGCGGAGTCCATGGCGCTTTCGGCGTCGTCCTGCATGTCGGCTGCGGCACTCTCGACCGCGTCGGAGACGTCGCTGGCCGTGTCTTCCGCGAAACTGGCGCCACCGCTTGCGGTGTCCCCGACCGCCTCGGCGGCATCGTTCGCCGTATCATCGACCGCGTCGGCAACATCGTCAGCCGTGTCATCGCTCTGCGTACCGTCGGTGTCTGCGGCGGTGTCAGGTGCTTCGACGTCCTGCGTCGCGCCACTGACATCGTCCATCACGTCCTCGACCGATTTGCCGGTGAACAGCAGATAGCCGCCACCAAGAACGATCACGGCCAGCACGATCCAAATCAGGTTTTTCATAACCGTCTCCCAAATTACGACGGGCTCGCGCGATCATCGCTGCGGCCCTCTTTTCCATCTGTGCCAAATGGCTCCATGAAAGGAAACCCGCAAGGGGCAAATAGCGCGCCTTTAGGCCCAAGTCAGCCGATTTTGCGGCTTGAAAGCCGCCCCGCCCGCGTCTAGATTGCCAGTCCAACGAAGACTGGCCCAGAAAACCATCAAAGGATCGATACCATAGCTCGCAGACCTCACAACGCGCCACCGTCGCGTGATACCGGCCCGAGGGTCAACGACAAAATTCGTGCCAACGAAATCCGCCTCATCGGGGCCGATGGCGAAAATGCCGGGGTCGTCACCCCACGCACGGCGCTCGACATGGCGGAACAGGTCGGGCTCGATCTTGTGGAAATTTCGCCCAATGCCAATCCGCCGGTCTGCAAGATCATGGATTACGGCAAGTACAAGTACGAACAGCAGAAACGCGAATCCGAAGCGCGCAAGAAGCAGAAGGTCATCGAGGTCAAGGAGGTGAAGTTTCGCCCCGGCACCGATACGCATGACTACGACGTCAAGATGCGCAACGTCCTGAAGTTTCTCGAAGGCGGCGACAAGGTGAAGGTGACCCTGCGCTTTCGTGGTCGCGAAATGGCGCATCAGGATCTGGGACGTGATCTGCTCGAACGGATCGCGGAAGACGTCAAGGATATCGGCCGGATCGAGAACATGCCCAAGATGGAAGGGCGCCAGATGGTCATGATCATCGGCCCCGGCGCGAAATAGCACCGTCATCGCGGTCCGATACGCGGCCGGGAAGGTGACGGGACGCGCATCTCCCGGCCTCACGGGGCTGCGGAACGAGCACAACCGGAGGCCCGCATGTCACAGATCGAGTACAAGGTGATCCCGGCCCCGACACGCGGCCGCAAGGCGCCGGGCATCAAGACGCCCGAGGGGCAGTTCGCGCTTGGCTTCGAGGACGCGCTCAACGAGATGGCGCGCGACGGGTGGCAGTATCTGCGCAGCGATATTCTGCCGAGCGTCGAGCGTCAGGGCCTGACCTCCAGCCATACGGTCTATCGCTCGGTGCTGGTGTTCCAGCGCGATATCCGGTCGATCGACCCCTCTGCGACGCCGGCCTCCGACGGCGATGCGGCCACCATGCCCTCTGCCCGAACGCCTGGCACATCCGGGCCGCGCGAGTGAATTGATCACCTGCGTCTTTGCGCGACAAATCAACCGGTTGACCCGGATCACTCCGCCATGAAGACTGCGCAAACGCCTGATGACCGGGGAAGTTTTTTGCAATGACCCCTTCAATTCATGGCGTTTTGCGATACACTCTGCGACCTGACTTGAAAAGGTATCTTCCATGTCCAAAACAGACCCCTTCGGTTTCGACATGTCGGTCTCGTCGGCAAAAAAGAAGAACCCGCGCGGCCGGCGGAGCATGTCCGGCGCGTCGGAGACGTCGACCAGAATCTGCGACCATCCGGGCTGCGAGGATCCGGGCAAGTATCGCGCCCCCAAGGCCCCCGACGTGCTGGACGATTATTATTGGTTCTGTCAGACGCATGTGCGTGAATACAACCTGAAGTGGAATTTCTTCGATGGCACCACAGAGGCGGAGTTGAACGCCCAGTCGTCGAAGGACAAGGTCTGGGATCGCGAGACCCGCAAGTTCAACGACCCCGAGGCACGGGCCTGGGCACGGCTCGGCATCGAGGATCCGCATCAGGTTCTGGGGGTGAACGCCACGCAGAACCCCGGCAAGGCCCGCACCGGTCGCCGCAAACTGCCCCCGACCGAGCGTCGTGCGGTCGAGATCCTCGAGGCCGAGGATCATTGGTCCAAGGCGGATGTGCGCAAGGCCTACAAGTCGCTGATCAAGGTGTTGCATCCTGATATCAACGGCGGCGACCGCAGCCAGGAAGAACAGTTGCAACAGGTCGTCTGGGCCTGGGACCAGATCAAGGACAGCCGGAACTTCAAGTGATCGGGTGCCTGCCCGCCGCGGCACCGGTCAGGCAGGGCGGCTTTCCGCGCAGGGGTGGCGGGTGAGCTTGTGCCCGGATCGTCAGATGCACATGTTACAATCCCCGAAGGAGGTTCCATGTTACGCATTTTCATTCTGGCCATAATGGGCCTGACACTGGTCGCGGCGGTCCCCGCGCAGGCGCAACCCAAGGGGTGCCCGCCCGGATTGGCAAAGAAAGCAAACGGATGCCAGCCCTCCGGTCTGGCAAAAAAGCAGGGCGTCTATCATCGGGGGGATCGGATCCACGGTGACTATATCATCCTGCGCAATCCCGGACGTCATGGACTCGACCCCGACGAGACATATTACCGGGTGGGAGACCGCGTGTATCGTGTCAATCGCGAAACACGCGAGGTGTTGGACCTGATCGGCGCGGCAGCGGCGGTTCTTAACTGACGCAGTTACTCCGCGGCGACGCGCCGCCGCGCCGCCAGCATGTCCTTGAGATAGCGCCCCGTATGGCTGCGCGTTTCTTCGGCGACCTGTTCGGGCGTGCCCACGGCAACAAGCTCGCCACCACCATCGCCACCCTCGGGCCCTATATCGATGATGTGATCGGCGGTCTTGATGACATCGAGATTGTGCTCGATCACGATCACGGTGTTGCCCGCATCGACAAGCTCATGCAGCACTTCCAGCAGCTTTTTCACGTCCTCGAAATGCAGCCCTGTCGTCGGCTCGTCGAGAATGTAAAGCGTCCGCCCGGTCGAGCGTTTGGCCAGTTCCCGCGACAACTTCACCCGTTGCGCCTCGCCGCCCGAAAGGGTCGTCGCCTGCTGGCCCACCCTGATATAGCCTAGCCCCACACGCATCAGCGCATCCATCTTCTCGCGGATCGACGGCACCGCCTGAAAGAACGTCTGCGCCTCTTCAACCGTCATATCAAGAACGTCCGCTATACTCTTGCCCTTGAACCTTATTTCAAGCGTCTCGCGATTGTAGCGCGCGCCCTTGCAGGTCTCGCATTCGACATAGACATCCGGCAGGAAATGCATCTCGATCTTGATGACGCCGTCGCCCTGACAGGCCTCGCAGCGCCCGCCCTTGACGTTGAACGAGAACCGGCCGGGCTTGTAACCGCGCGCCTTGGCCTCGGGCAGCCCCGCGAACCAGTCGCGGATCGGCGTGAAGGCCCCGGTATAGGTCGCGGGGTTGGAGCGCGGCGTGCGCCCGATGGGGCGCTGGTCGATATCGATCACCTTGTCGAGATGCTCCAGCCCCTTGATCGTCTCGCAAGGCGCGGGCGCGTGGCGCGCGCCGTTCAGCCGCATGGACGCGGTCTTGAACAGGGTCTCGATGGTCAGCGTGGATTTTCCACCCCCCGACACGCCCGTGACGCAGACGAACTTGCCAAGCGGAAACTCCGTCGTCAGATCCTTGAGGTTGTTGCCCGTCGCCTTGACCACCGTCAGCTTCTTGCGGTTGCCCTTGCGACGCTTGGCCGGCACGGCGATCTCGCGCGCGCCCGACAGGTATTGCCCTGTGACCGAAGCGGGATCGGCGGCCACCATATCCGGCGTGCCGTGACTGACCACGCGCCCCCCATGCACCCCCGCACCGGGGCCGATATCGAAGACATAGTCGGCGGTGCGGATCGCCTCTTCGTCATGCTCCACGACGATCACGGTGTTGCCCTGATCGCGCAGATTGCGCAGCGTCTGCAAAAGCCGTCCGTTGTCGCGCTGATGCAGCCCGATCGACGGCTCGTCGAGCACGTAAAGCACGCCGGTCAGCCCCGATCCGATCTGGCTGGCCAGCCGGATGCGCTGCGACTCGCCCCCCGACAGCGTGCCCGCATTGCGGCTGAGCGTCAGATATTCCAGCCCGACATTGTTGAGAAATCCCAGCCGCTCGCGGATCTCCTTGAGGATGGCGCGGGCGATCTCGTTCTTCTGCTGCGACAGGTTGGCCGGCACGGTCTCGCACCAGTCATAGGCCTCGCGGATACTCATCTGCACCACCTGTCCCACATGCACGCCGGCGATGCGCACCGCGAGCGCCTCTTCGCGCAGGCGGTAGCCGCCACAGGTGCCACAGGAGCGGTTGTTCTGATAGCGCTCGAATTCTTCGCGGATCCAGGCGCTGTCGGTCTCGCGGTAGCGCCGCTCCATGTTGGGGACGACGCCCTCGAAGACGCGGCTGACCTGATAGACGCGGCCGCCCTCGTCGTACCGAAACGAGATCTCTTCTTCGCCCGAGCCATAGAGAAACACCTGTTTCACATGCGCGGGCAGGTCCTTCCACGGGGTCGCCTTGTCGAACTCGTAATGCTGCGCGATGGCGTTGATCGTCTGGGTGAAATACGGGCTCTTGCCCTTGCGCCAGGGCGCGATGGCCCCCTTGGTGACCGGCAGCGCCGCGTCCGGCACGATCAGTTGCTCATCGAAGAAAAGCTCCACCCCCAGCCCGTCGCAATCGGGACACGCCCCGAACGGCGCGTTGAACGAAAACAGTCGCGGCTCGATCTCGGGGATGGTGAAGCCGCTGACCGGACAGGCAAAGCGTTCGGAGAATGTCACGCGCTCGGGATCGCCCTCGCGCGGGGCGGTTTCCAGCACGGCGATCCCGTCGGCGAGATCGAGCGCGGTGCGGAAACTGTCGGCAAGCCGCGTCTCCAGCCCCTCCTTCACCACGATCCGGTCCACGACAACGTCGATATCGTGGCGAAACTTCTTGTCGAGTTTCGGCGGGTCGTCCAGCTCGTGAAACTCGCCATCGACCTTGACGCGCTGAAAGCCGGATTTGCGAAGTTCCAGAAATTCCTTGCGGTATTCGCCCTTGCGGTCGCGCACGATGGGGGCCAGCAGATAGCCGCGCGTGCCCTCCTCCATCGCCATGACGCGATCGACCATGTCCTGCACCTGTTGCGCCTCGATCGGCAGGCCGGTCGCGGGGGAATAGGGCGTGCCGGCGCGGGCAAAGAGAAGGCGCATGTAGTCGTAGATCTCGGTCACCGTGCCAACGGTGGAGCGCGGGTTCTTCGACGTCGTCTTCTGCTCGATGGAGATGGCAGGCGACAGACCGCTGATGTGATCCACATCCGGTTTCTGCATCATGTCGAGGAACTGGCGCGCATAGGCCGACAGCGATTCGACGTAGCGCCGCTGCCCCTCGGCATAGATCGTATCAAAGGCGAGCGAGGATTTGCCCGACCCGGAAAGCCCGGTGATGACAACGACTTGATCCCGCGGAATGTCCACGTCGATATTCTTGAGGTTATGCTCGCGCGCGCCACGTACTTCGATATTCTTGAGATCGGCCATGCTGCCCCCCACGGGTGTGTTTCGAGTCAAATAGGCGTGACGCGTCATCGGTCCAAGTCATTTTCCCGAACCGGTGCCACACACGGGCGCGCCGGGCCTATTTCCGGGCAAGGGCCCAGCTACATATCGGAAATGCCGGGTCATTGCGCAGATCGTCGGTTTCGGGATCGTGCACCGGCGGCCACTCCGGCTCCAGATTGCGCAGGGCCGCGGCCCGGTTGCCCCATTGCCGCGCGGTGATCCGGTCCGCGTCGAACCCGGCCTCGACAAGCAGGTTGGTCAGCCCGCGTGCCGTCCATCGCGAGCAATCCACCGGATCCTGATGATACGGGATGAAGAACGGCACCGCCAGCCAGAACCAGCCCTCCGCGCGCAGCATCTCGCGCACATGACGGATCGCGGCATGGGGCCGGTCGAGATGTTCCCAGACCTGATTGGCAAGGATCAGATCGAAACGCAGCACATCTCCCTGCCCGTCACGGAACGGACCCGCACAGATATCATGCCTGGGATAGCGAAAGCGCGCATAGCTTCGAAATGTGAAGCGCCGCCCGAACTTGCCCGAGATTTCGGCCGCATCCAATGTTTCCGGCGACAGCGCCGCCAGCCAGCGGCGCGTGGATTTCTGCATCACGACACGGTTGAGGCTTGTCACGTCATCCCCCGCCGCCACCATGATCCACCGCCGGTGTCATGGGCAGAAGATATCGTTGAAGACGGCGAAGAGCATCAGCGACAGGATCAGCGTCATCCCCACGGTCATCAGGACGCGCAGCGCACGGTCGCTCGGCGGCTTGCCGGTCACGGCCTCGTAGGCGTAGAACATCAGATGCCCGCCATCCAGCACCGGCACCGGAAAGAGGTTGAGCAGGCCGACCGCCGTCGACAGCACCGCGATGAACCAGATGAAGCTTTGCGCGCCCTGGCTGGCCATCGCGCCCGAGACCTCGGCGATGCCTATGGGGCCGGACATGTTGCAGCTGCTGATCGCACCGGTGATCATCGCGTACAGCCCCGAGATCGAGCTGGTGATGATCTGCCATGTCTGCGCGACAGCGGCACCGATCGCGGAAATGGGCCCGAGCGCCTCTGTCGCGGGCTCGAACGCCATGGCCCCGGCGATCCCGATGCGCCACTGGGTCCGGAACCCGCCACCCGATTGCGGCTCGTCCACGCGACGCGGTGTCAGGGTCGTGGTATAGGCTCCGCTATCGGGTCGCCACATCTCCAGCGCCAGCGGTGCACCGTTCGAGCCTTCGACGATCTCCCGCAATTCCAAAAAGGCGTAAACGTCCTGATCGTTCACCGCGGTGATCACATCGCCGGTCCTGAGGCCCGCGTCGATGGCCGCCGATTGCGGCGACACCCCGCCCACCATGGGCGGCATCGGATGCGGGCCCTGCGCGGTCGTGCGCCGGCCCTCGCGCCGCACCTCGTAGTCGAGCAGCGGCTCGGCCGGCAGATCCCGCAGGAAGGCATCACCGATACCACCCGCGCTCATGTCGGGCACGGGCACATCCGCGATGGCCAGCACCTCATCGCCGGGCTGCAGCGTCACGCCCTCCACCGGAAGCGGTTTGAGCGCGCCCACGGTCAGCGGATCGGCGGTCTTGCCGCCGGCCATCATCACGGCGGTGAAGATCAGGATCGACAGGATGAAGTTGAACACCGGCCCCGCCGCCACCGTCGCGGTGCGCGCCCAGAGCGGCGCGCCGTGCATGGTCTGGCGCAGCCGCTCGGGCGGGGTTGCCGCCATCGCGGCGCTGTCCTTGCCGCTGGCCGCGTCGGCATCGCCCAGAAACTTGACGAAACCGCCGAATGGCAGCGCCGCGACCTGCCAGCGGGTGCCGTGGCGATCCATGCGCGAGAACAGGACCGGCCCGAAGCCGATCGAGAACACCTCGGCCTTGATCCCCGACCAGCGCCCGATGATGTAATGGCCGTATTCATGGATGGCGACGATCACCGAAAGCGCCACGATGAAGGCCAGAATGGTCACGGCACCGCTTCCGAATTGCGGCAGGAGTGTTTGAAGATCCACGGGCTGTCCTTAGAGTATTCGCGTGTCTGACGCCGCATCGGCGCAGTGCCTTGCCAAATGGTCCATATGGGCCACCAGATCAAGGGTCGGGGCGTCATTGCGCGCCTCGGGCGTGGCGACGAGCGCCGAGAGAACCTCGTCGACGATGGCGCTCATGTCGGTGAACCGGATGCGCCCGGCGATGAAGTGATCCAGCGCGCGCTCTTTCGCGGCGTTGAAGATCGCACCGGCCAGACCGCCCTCTTCCATCACCTCGCGCGCCAGTCGCAACGCCGGATAGCGGGTCTCGTCCGGGGCGTGGAATTCCAGCGGGCCGGCCGCCACGAGATCGAGCGCCGCCACCGGCAGCGGACGTCGCGCCGGCCAGTTGAGCGCGTAGCCGATGGCGTGGCGCATGTCCGGCGGGCCGACATGCGCCATCAGCCCGCCATCGCAGAACCCCACCAGCGCATGGACCAGCGATTGCGGATGCACCAGCACCTCGATCTGCGCCGGGGTGAAGCCGAAGAATTCGCGCGCCTCGATCAGCTCCAACGCCTTGTTGAACATCGAGGCCGAATCGATGGTGATCCTCTGGCCCATGTCCCAGTTCGGATGCATCGAGGCCTCGGCCACCGTCGCCGCCGCCAGTCGCTCCAGCGGCCAGTCGCGAAACGCCCCGCCCGAGGCTGTGATGATCACGCGGTCGACCGCCGCGCGGTCCTCGCCCACCAGCGCCTGAAAGATCGCCGAATGCTCGCTGTCCACCGGCAGGATGCGCGCGCCATGCGCCCGGGCCATGCGCAGCAGAAGCGGCCCCGCCGTGACCAGCGATTCCTTGTTCGCCAGCGCCAGCGTCGTGCCCTGCTCCAGCGCCGCGAGGCCGGGGGCAAGCCCCGCCACACCGACGATGGCCGACATGACCCAGTCGGCGGGCCGACACGCCGCCTCGATCAGCGCGGCGCGCCCCGCAGCAGACCCGATGCCCGACCCGTCAAGTGCCGCGCGCAGCTCGGGCAGCAGATCGTCATGCGCGGTCACGGCGATTTCCGCGCCCAGCATGCGGGCATCGGCCGCCAGTTGCGCGATGTTGCGCCCGCCGGTCAGCGCCACGACATCATAGGCCGTCGGATCGCGTCGGATCAGGTCGATCGTGCTTTGCCCGATGGACCCGGTGGCCCCCAGAATGGACACGCGTTTCATGCCACCCCCGGCAACAGGCCGACCGCCCGAAGGATCAGCGTCAGCAATGCCGCGCCCAGCATCGCGTCGAACCGGTCCAGCACCCCGCCATGGCCGGGGATCAGGTTGGAGCTGTCCTTGACCCCGGAGAACCGCTTGACTGCGCTTTCGGCGACATCACCCATCTGTCCGGCAAACCCGACAAGGATCGAGACGGGCACGAGCGCCAGCCCCGCCCCGGTCGGTGACGCGAAGATCGCGCCGATCACCCCGGCCCCGAGCCAGCCCGCGACAGTGCCGGACCATGTCTTTTTCGGGCTGACGCGCGGCCAGAATTTCGGACCGCCAAGGCTGCGCCCGGCGAAATAGCCCGCGACATCCGAAACGATCACGACCGACACCAGCCAGAGCATCCAGATCGCCCCCGCCTCGGCCCGCAGTAGGCCCATGGCGTAACATCCCAGCAGCACCCAGACCGTCACCGCGAGCAACGGCGCGCGGTCGCGCGCCGCCGTGCCGACCGCGACAAGGGCGGCGGCAAGCAGCAGCGGCAAAACGAAGATCCCCGGCAGCCACAGCGCAAGGCCGAGCATCACGGACGCCACGATCCCGGAGCGCATGGCGTCCGGGGCGGCAAACATCCGGCATCCTTCCCAGACCATCAGCCCGGCAATGCCGCAAAGGAGTGCTGCGAAGATCAGACCACCCGCCCAGATGGCGCCGGCGCCGACCGCCGCCATTATCAGCCCGGAGATCACGCGCGGCGCGAGATCGGACCACCGCGCCCCCCCGCTCATGCGGAAACGGCACCGAAGCGGCGATCGCGCACACCGTATTGCGCCAGCACATCGGCAAAGATCTCGCGGGTGAAATCGGGCCAGAGCGTGTCGATGAATTCGTATTCCGCATAGGCCGACTGCCAGAGCAGGAAATTCGAGATCCGCGCCTCGCCGGAGGTGCGGATGACCAGATCAGGATCGGGCACGACACAGGTGTCAAGGTATCGCGGCAGCGTTTCCTCGTCGACATCCTCGGGGCGCAGCTTGCCCGCGGCGACATCCCGCGCCAGCCGCTGTGTGGCGCGCGAGACCTCGTCGCGCCCGCCGTAATTGAGCGCGATGGTCAGGTTCATGCCGGTGCAATGCGCCGTCATCGCCTCGGCCTCGTCCATCAGGCTGTGCAGCTTGGCATCCAGCCGGGGCCGGTCGCCGATGAACCGGACGCGCACATTCTCGCGCACGAAGGCCTGCATCTCTTTCATGATGTAGCGCCGGAACAGGGTCATCAGCCCGGCGACCTCGGTCTGCGTGCGCTTCCAGTTTTCCGTCGAAAAGGCGAACATCGTCAGATATTCGACGCCCAGTTCGGGACAGGCCTCGACGATTTCGCGCACCCGGCGGGCACCGGCGTGATGGCCGAACAGCCGCGGTCGCCCGCGCGCCTGCGCCCAACGACCGTTGCCGTCCATGATGATCGCCACATGGCGCGGTCCGGCCGAATGCAGCTTTGACTTCGCCATTTGCACGCCTTTCGTCATCAGACCTGCATGATCTCGGCTTGCTTGTGCTCGAGCGCATCGTCGACATTCTTGATGTATCTGTCGGTCAGCGCCTGCACCTCGTCTTCCCAGAATTTCTGGTCATCCTCGGAAATGCCGTCGGCCTTGGCCTTCTTGATCTTGTCCATGCCGTCGCGACGCACGTTGCGGATCGCCACGCGGGCATGTTCGGCATATTGCGACGCGACCTTGGTCAGGTCCTTGCGGCGTTCCTCGTTCAGTTCGGGGATGGGCAGCATGATGATCGTGCCGTTCATCTGCGGGTTGATCCCGAGGCCGCTTTGACGAATGGCCTTTTCGACCTTGTTCACAAGGCTCTTGTCCCAGACATTGATCGTGACCATCCGCGGCTCCGGCACGTTGACGGTGCCCACCTGGTTGATCGGCGTCATCTGACCGTAGGCCTCGACCTGAACCGGCTCCAGCATCGAGGCCGAGGCGCGGCCCGTCCGGAGCGACGCGAATTCCGTCTTGAGCGAATTCATCGCCCCGTCCATGCGACGCTCAAGGTCGCCGGTGTCGATTTCGATATCGTCCGCCATGTCGTTCTCGTCCTTCCTGTGGCCCGGTCCTTGGGCCCCTGTGTAGTCTCAACCATGTACGGTTGTATAGGTGCCCTCTCCTGCAAGGATGCCCTTGAAGCCGCCCGGCTCGTCCAGCGAAAAGACGATGATCGGCAGGTTGTTGTCGCGTGCAAGGGCGATGGCGGAGGCATCCATCACGTTCAGATGCTGCGTCAGCACCTCGTCGAAGGTCACGCTGTCGAACCGCTTGGCGTCCGCGTGTTTCAGCGGATCCTTGTCGTAGACGCCGTCCACCTTGGTGCCCTTGAAGATCACCTCGCAGTTCATTTCGTTGGCGCGCAGCGTCGCGGCGGTATCGGTGGTGAAATAGGGATTGCCCGTGCCGGCGGCAAAGATGCAGATGCGCTTTTTCTCCAGATGGCGCACGGCGCGGCGGCGGATATAGGGTTCGGCCACCTCGTCCATGCGGATCGCGGTGATCACACGACAGAACGCCCCGAGCTTCTCCAGCGCCGATTGCATCGCGAGCGCGTTCATCACCGTGGCCAGCATGCCCATGTAATCGGCGGTCGTCCGCTCCATCCCCTGGGCAGAACCCTGCAACCCGCGAAACACGTTGCCGCCGCCGATCACCATGCAGATCTCGACCCCGAGATCATGCACGGTCTTGACCTCGCGCGCGATCCGCTCGACCGTCGGCGGGTGCAACCCGTAAGAGGTATCGCCCATCAGAGCCTCGCCCGAGATTTTCAGCATGACGCGTTTGAATCTCGGCTTTTGGGTGTCGACAGGCGTCATGCAGGATCTCCGCAGCAGGTCAGTTGGCTGCAAAATGTCCCAAATATCCGCGAGGTGCAATCGCTGAAACAGGCGTGGCGCGGGAAACTGCCGCGCCGTGTCTCGTCACGTCTCGTGATCTCGGATAGATCTGCGGCATGGACATCCCGCACGACATCTCCCCTGCCCGCCCGGTCCTGATCGCCGGGCCGACGGCGACCGGAAAATCGGCCCTCGCGCTGGCCATCGCGCGCGCGCAGGGCGGGGTGATCGTCAATGCCGATGCGTTGCAGGTCTACGCGAACTGGCACATCCTTTCGGCCCGCCCGGACCCGAAGGACACGGCGCAGATCCCGCACCGGCTTTATGGTCATGTGGGCGCGCGACAGGCATATTCGGTCGGTCACTGGCTGCGCGAGATTGCGGGCCTGCTGCAATCGGGCGATCGCCTGATCGTCACCGGCGGCACCGGGCTTTACTTCACCGCGCTGACCCAAGGGCTGGCGGATATCCCCGCCACCCCGCCTAGGATACGACAAGAGGCCGATCGGCGCCTCAGGGAGGACGGGATCGACGCCTTGCTGGATGCGCTCGACGCCGACACCCACGCCCGGATCGACACCCGCAATCCGATGCGCGTGCAGCGTGCGTGGGAGGTGCAACAGACCACCGGGCGCGGGCTGGCCGCGTGGCAGGACATGACACCGGCCCCGCTCCTGCCGCTGGCGGCCTGCCAGCCGCTTCTGGTCGAGGCCGACACCGAATGGCTCAACGCAAGGATCGCGCGGCGCTTCGACCGCATGCTCGAGGCCGGCGCGCTGGACGAGGTGCGCGCCAATCTCGCGGACTGGGATCCGGCGCGCCCATCCTCGCGGGCCATCGGGGCAAGCGAGCTGGCGGGCTATCTGCGCGGCGAGACGACGCTCGATCAGGCGCGCGAGGGGGCCACCATCGCCACCCGCCAATTCGCCAAGCGTCAGCGCACGTGGTTTCGCGCGCGCATGCAAAGCTGGCGGCGGATCGCCGCGGCCGATGTCTAGGCGGCGGGTCGCCGCCGACGCGTTTTAGATTTTTCGCGGTCTCGTCCTGACAAAACCGCGCATACGTGCGAAAGCTGGTCCAAATGCGACAACCCGGAGGCGATCGTCCGATGAAACACGCG
>Ga0307955_1000190_pt1 | contig 35584 bp, 27 predicted proteins | sample OrgLakmetagen439_FD_201819 | JGI IMG/M metagenome (GOLD analysis project Ga0307955, IMG submission 201819) | Saline water microbial communities from Organic Lake, Antarctica - #439 | ecosystem: Environmental > Aquatic > Non-marine Saline and Alkaline > Saline | place: Antarctica: Organic Lake...
ATCTTCATCCGTTTTGAAGCGTTCAGTAAACTCTATAAGGTTTTGACCTCTGAATATTTCCATGTTTTCTCTTGTTTTTAGGGTGTAAAGATATGAATTTAAATGGTGACCTCTAAAAATGTATTCACATAATGCAAATATTCAGGGGGTTAAGTTCAGTTGGCAAAAAGCAGTTGGCAGTTGGCAAATTGTCAACTGCTTTTTGCCAACTGCCAACTGCTTTTTGCCAACTTTCATCCTAAACTCTACCAAATATTGAAACGAATACAACGTAATGTTAAGTCTGATAGCTTTAACTATTTGATAATCTATTATTAACAATACTTTTGTATAAATCACTCATTGATTAGAAAAGAGCCTTACTATTTGAATTGCACTTTTTTAATTCCTAAGTCCTTTTATGTGGCCGATGCTTTGGTTCTTAAGTCTCTTCAATTGTATATTGTCATTAACCATTGGGATTTCAATATTTCCACCTCCTGGCCAAAGCCACCAGCGAAAGCATCACAGGTACTTCTACCAGCACGCCCACTACTGTAACCAATGCCGCCGGCGATTGCAATCCGAACAGGGAGATTGCTACAGCAACAGCCAGCTCAAAAAAGTTGCTGGCGCCAATCATGGCTGCCGGCGCACAAACCTGGTAGTTCAGCTTCAGCTTTTTACCACCAAACCAGGCCAGGAAAAAGATGAAATAGGTCTGGATGACCAATGGCACAGCCGCAAGCAAGATAACCAACGGGTTGTTGATGATATTCTGAGCCTGAAAAGCGAAAAGCATGACCAGTGTGATCAACAAAGCTATGATGCTTACAGGCTTGAGTTTGGGCAAAAATGTGTTTTTAAACCAATCCGATCCTTTTGCGCGTATCATGTAATGTTGTGTAATAACCCCCGCAACCAGCGGAATTACAACAAACGCAACAATACTGGCCACCAAAGTATCATAGGGAATTTCTATGTTGGTAATGCCCAGCAGCAATCCCACAATTGGGATAAAAGCCACCAGGATAATTAAATCATTTACAGAAACCTGCACCAGCGTATAATTGGGGTCGCCATTAGAAAGATACGACCAGACAAATACCATGGCAGTGCAGGGCGCTGCTCCCAGGATTATAGCGCCGGCAATATATTCGTCGACCATAGCCGGGTCTATCCAGGCCGCATAAATCTTTGAGAAAAATATCCAGGCAAAGAAGGCCATAGTGAATGGCTTTATCGCCCAGTTGATAATCAATGTCCATACAACGCCCCGCGGACGTTTCCCGATTTTCTTGATAGATCTGAAATCCACCTGCAGCATCATCGGGTAAATCATCAACCAGATAAGCACCATCACGGGGATATTTACCCTGGCAATTTCAAAACTGCTGATAACCTCAATGCTGTCGCCGGCAAAGTGACCGATAGTCACTCCGGCGATGATTCCTAATGCTACCCATACCGAAAGGTACCGGTCGAAAAAACTCATGGCTTTCTTTTGTGACATAATCGATTATTTTTTTGATTCGTAATTATTTAGCTGGCATAAATAATTACTATGATTCTATCTTTTTGCACTTATTGTGATGGAAAAAATCCCCTTATCTCCGGTGTTGAAATCTTCAATTTGCTCTTTCGGGATGTACTTTTCCAGTGTTTCCTGAGGTATTTCAATTCTTTTTTGTTTATGGATTTGCATATCGCGAAATCCGGCTTTATGAATTACGTCAAGATATTTTTCCAGCTCTAACGCTCCGGATACACAACCTGCATACATTTCTGCATCTTTGCGGAGCTTTTCAGGCAGTGTTCCTTTAACTACCACATCCGAAACACAAAAATGCCCGCCGGGTTTCAGTACCCGATGTATTTCAGAAAAAGCCTTGTGTTTATCCGGCACGAGGTTCAGTACACAGTTAGAAAGGACGACATCAAACTGATCTGCTTTCAGTGGCATCTCTTCAATATCGCCGGATAGAAAATATACGTTTTTAAAACCATGCTTTTGGTTATTTCTGCGGGCTTTTTTGACCATATCTTCTGAGAAATCAATTCCGATGACCTTGCCGGATTCACCAACTTCGGCTCTTGCCACAAAGCAATCATTTCCGGCCCCGCTACCCAGGTCAAGGACATGCTGTCCGGGTTTCAGGCCGGCAAATTCGGTGGGTATACCACAGCCCAATCCCAGATCGGCATCGGGGTTATAGCCCTCCACATCTTTATATTCGTCGCCAATCATGCTGATTTCCGAATCGCTGCCGCAACAGTTTGTTGGTCCGCAGCAGGATGAACTGTTGTCTGAATCGCTTTCCCTGGCGATTTGAGAATATTTTTCTTTGACTATGTCCTTTATATTTTCTGCTTTCATAGTTCCGGTTTCATTTTATTGATGTACAAATCATTAAACGACCTTTCAATTTGATCACGAACGCGCCGGAATTCGCTCCAGATGAACTCATCGGAGCCGGTAGCTTTGGAGGGGTCTTCAAAGCCCATGTGCAACCGTGTTTTCACTTTTCCGAAAAAGGCCGGACAGGTTTCGTTGGCATCATCGCAAACCGTTATCACATAATCCCATTCATCATTGAGGTATTCATCTACCATGGTGGGTTTATGGTTGCTGATGTCAATGTTTTTTTCTTTCATTACTTCCACAGCTTTCGTGTTTACGGCATCAGCCGGTTCGGTACCTGCCGAGGCTACCTCTAAATTACTGTCGAATGATTTTAAAAAGCCGTGTGCCATCTGGCTGCGGCAACTGTTTCCGGTACAAAGAATTAGTATTTTCATATTTTGTCTTTTAGTGGATTGAGTGTATTAAGTTGAATAAGTGAACTCAAACACTCAATCAACTCAATTACTGAATTAACTCACTTTCCTTTTTGTATTTCAATTATTTAGGTTTTGATCAGTGTAAATCAGTATCATCAGTTAAATCAGCGCCTGTGCCGAAACCTCGGTATACCATTATTTGAAAACAATAGAACACTGATGACGCAGACTGAACTGATTTTCACAGATTTTTAAACCAGCTAAATGTCCTTACCAGCGTTGAAATATCTTTCCTGAATTTTCGGCATTCCTTGTACAGCTCCAAATCCTCAAAACTTCTCATAATCTGTATTTTAATCTACTCTAACTTAATTACCCAATTAACTCAATCACTTAATAAACTTAACTCAACACACCATACGTTCATCAATATCAATACTCTCAAAGAAATATTCGGCCATATTTTTCAGTTCTTTTACTTTAGCGGGATTCAGACAGTAGTTGGTTTTAGCGCCGGTGACGTGCCCCTGGATCAGGCCGGCATTTTTCAGCTCTTTAAGGTGTTGATTTACCGTCGTTCGCCCCAGCGGAAGTTCTTTGCTGATGTCTCCCGAGATACAGGTTTGGGTTTCCGCCAGGAACTTCAGAATCTGAATCCGGGCCGGATGAGCCAACGCCTTAAACAGTGTGGCGCACTGTTGCTCCTGTTTGTCAAATAATTCATTTTTTGCTAATACCATAATACATGCAAATTTTCATGACGCAAATATACGTCATAATTTTTGAATAACGTATACATACGACATATTTTTTAAAAATTTCCTTTTGCCAGCAAAGTCCATGTTTTACCCAAATTGAGCGATTCTCGCTCACGATAAAGAAATTGTAAGCATTTCACCTTCCCGCAATTCTGCGGGACAGGCTACTCATTCGGTGAAATACAACAATTTCTAAATCGTCCGCCTTAGGCGGATAAGTAAAGCGCTTTTTCACTTTGTTCAAACCGCTCAACTTAGGTTTTACTAACTTTCCTGCAATTTCCTCAGTCTGCTTCTTAAAGCGCTGCGGGAAATTCCCAGGTATTGGGCTACTTTGGTTTTGTTGCCGTCAAACTTTTTTAATGCTTTAGATACGATCTCTTTCTCCAGTTCGTCGATAGGTAATGAGTTCGCGGGCAGGGCTATTTTTCCGGGTTCCAGGGCCTGTCCTTGTATTTCGCGGTGCGTCCGGGGCTCTTGCATCAAATGGTTCAGGTGATAGGGCTCCACGGTTTCTTCGTTGTATAGCAGCACAATGCGTTCAATCGTATTTTGCAGTTCTCTGACATTCCCGGGCCAATGATACTGCATCAGGATATCACGTGCTTCTTTGGAAATAAACCGGAAGCTCTTTCTTCTTTTTTGCGCATATTTTTCCAGAAACATCTGAGCCAGGGGAATAATCTCTTCTTTACGTTGTGTGAGCGGCGGGATGGTGATCTGCCCGAGGTTAAGCCTGTAATATAAGTCGTTTCGGAATTCCCCCTCATCCACCATCGTCTTCAGGTCTTTGTTGGTGGCAAACACAAACCTTACATCAAGTTTTATAACCTTACTTCCCCCCACGCGGTATATTTCGCGTTCCTGCAATGCCCTGAGCAACTTAGGCTGAAACTCTTTGGGCATTTCGCCTATCTCATCCAGGAACAGGGTTCCTCCCTGCGCCAGCTCCATTTTCCCTGCGGCGCCGTTTTTCCGTGCCCCGGTGAATGCTCCCTCCGAATATCCGAAAAGCTCACTCTCAAAAAGATGGGGAGCTATAGCAGCGCAATTTACCGGAACAAAAGGGCGGTCGTTCTCGCTTTCCGAGCCGTAATGCAAGAGCCTGGCCACAATCTCTTTCCCCGTACCGGTAGCTCCCTGCACCAACACAGGCACATCACGCTCGCGATGATATTTCTCTGATATTTCCACCACATTATGCATCGCTGAAGAAAAGATGCCTATAGAGCCTGTCTTTGTCACTTCCCTGAGGGTGGATTGCAGGGAATACAGTTTGGCATCCTCTTCCCTGAGGCGCTCATCCGAGCTGCGCACAGTATTTTTAAGCTTTTTATTTTCCGATTGCAGCTCATGATATTTTTCTATACGCTCCAGGGTAACGGCCAATTCCTCTATGTTAACAGGTTTAAGAAGATAATCCGCTGCTCCGGCCCTAAGCGCTTCTATTGAAGACTCCATATCGCCAAAGCCGGTCATGATAATCACCTCAACATCGGGGCTCATCTGCTTAATCTCTTTCATTAAATCGATGCCACTGATGCCCGGCATCTTCATATCGGTCACCACCACTTCGAAAGGTTGGTCATGGAATTTCAATAAGGCGTCTTCTCCCGAAACCGCTGTTATCACGGAATACTGCATCTGCTCCTGCAAAAACTGCGACACCGCATCGCGGCTCAGCTTGTCGTCATCAACAATTAATATATTCACTATTACTCCTCTTTTTTATCAGATTTACAAAAAGTTACGGTAAAAGTGGCCCCACCTTCCGTGTTGTTTTCATGGGTGATATTTCCATTCAGCTTATCTATAAACATTTTAACGATGGCCAGTCCCAGGCCGGTACCTTTATTCTCTTTTCCGGCAGAATAGAAGGGGTCATAAAGTTTTTCCCGGGCCTCTTCGCGAATACCGGTGCCGTTGTCGGCCACCACTATTTTGGCACAGCGGTCTGCCTCATAAGCTTCTATAACAATTTTTTTATCGTCCCCTTCCCGATTATCGAGGGCATGAATAGCATTTACCACCAAATTAATGATGATTTGTTCCAGCTGGATATAGGAGCCTTTTACAATAACCTCATGATCAGGCAGTCGCAACTCCGCTGCGATGTGGTGATCAGCCATCTGGCGTTCGAGAAGAGAAAAAGCGTTATAAACCGCCTTGACGAGATCTGTCTTGCTGCTCTTTTCCATTGATGAAGGCGTTACCCAGAAATCTCTCATATGTTTTATAATTTCATCAATACGGGTAACGCCGCTGCTAATGGTGTTTAGTTTGCGTCTCACCATCGCGGGCACTTGTTCGCTGTTTTTATACTCCCAGTAGCGTATGCTGTCGAGGCTGATGCGCAAGGCATTAAGCGGCTGATTGATCTCATGGGTAATTCCTGATGCCATCACCCCGATAGAAGCGAGCCGGGAAGATTTTTCCACCAGATGCACTGCCGATGCGTGTTTCCTGTGGGCTTCCAGGTGTTTGTTCATTTGCACGTTCCGCTCCCAGGCATTGGCAATGAGCCTTACAATCGTGGTAAACTCCTCAATTTCGTTCTCTTTCCAGTGATAGATATCCGGCTGGGCAAAACCTGCCATACCAAAGAGCTTCTCCCCTATCTTGATGGGGAAAACAGCTATCGCCTTAATTTCACGCTTTTTATAAAAGGCGCGTTCGCCGGGGGTGAGCTCCGACAGGTCAGAGGAGACTATATAATCCCGGGTTTTGAGCACATCAATTATCCTGGTCAGCTCATTGTAGTCTTGTTGCTTCAGCTCTGTGATGCCTCTCCCTATGTTCGAAACGTTACTGGCAATGACTTTCCCAATTGCCTCATTTTCATTGAAATGATACAGCGACACTTTCCCTATGCGGTAATGGTCGATAATGCGCTGCAGGATAGGATCGGTTACCCTGGTGAAATCGTTGGTTGAGTTCAGCAGCACCACCACCTCCGATATCAGCTTCTGGAAACGATACCTGTTCTGCAGTAGCTTCTGCTCCCTGAGCAAAGATTGCTCCGCTCTCCTCCGCCTTATAATGGCGTTCGATAGTACCATAATAATAATAACAGCTACTGCCATCGCCGCCATGCCGATATTGATCAGGCGCTTGTTGATAGTATAAAAGCTCCTGGGCTCATTGATAAAGAGTTTTTTAGCAGGCAGTTGACTTTCGGCGATAGAAAACCTTTCCAACATATTATAGTCGAAAATGTATTTGCTAAGGCTTTGCATAACCACAGTGATGCTGTCTGCCGGTGTTCCCCCTAAAATTTTAACCGCCTGTCTCCCCGCCCGCAATCCTTGTTCCTCTCCGCTAATCATTTTTCCGCCAATAACATTCCCGTTCATAAAAAATTTCCATGTAGTGTACACCGGAATGTCAGTGTTTACCGGAATCAATTCGCCATTTTCACGATAAGAAAGAAAAGTTCCTTCCTTATCTTTGTTAAAAGTCAACAGTAAAATAACGCCGTTTTTGCTTAAGTTTTGGATGGAATCGCTAAAGTCTTCTTTTCTAAGGTCTTCCCAATAGTTAAACTGCAAGCTTTCCTGATAATTATCTTCTATCCGCTTCAGCGACTTTTTGTTTTCTAATGCTGTAGTGGTTTTGTTGTCATTGATGATGTATAGTTTTTCCCTGTTGGGATGCACGCGTTGAATGAGGTTGAGCGTAGCGCTGAAGTCGGGTTTTTCAATGATTCCCGTAATATTTTTCTGCCCCCTGATAAGTGATTCCTTAAAATTGTTGATGCCGCAAAACACAATGGGCGTCTCATCAAAATATTGCGCTCTGTTATTAAGGACAAAGTCAAGTGCATCATTATCGCTGATAAGCACCAGGTCGAAGGATTCCTGTTGCATCTTAATTTTGTAAAGATTCTCCAGGCCTTCATAATAAGGCCTGCTCAGGTTGCGCTTGCGGTCGAGGTATTCAAAAAAGAGTTCTACACTATCGCTGACAGGCGCAAAAGCCCGGTGAATGCCCTTATTGACATTATCGGTCCACTCCAGGCCCTGGTGATAGCTGTGAAACACAAGCACCTTTTTGCGCTGGCACCACCCCGTCAGAGGAATCAGAAAAATAAGAAGCAGAAGGATTTTCTTCATCTTCAACAGTTTCAGCCAAAAGTATAAAAAAATGCCTTTCAGATGGAATCCCGGGCATCATGCATGCCGGGGAAAACTTCTTTGTAACAAATACTACGAGGGAATTGTCATTTATCTTTTTACAAAATGACAGTGCTGAGATTCAGCTCACATTTTTTAATCGGGGTTTGCATGTGTCTTAAATTCATCTCAGGCAATGCGTGTTTCATTATTTTTATCAGCGATTTGCAAAACAGATATATTTTTCCTATCTTGTGAGGAAAATAAAAAACCGGGAACTATGAGGTATATCTACATTTTTGCATTCATCGGCATATTTATGCTGGGAGGATGTCAGCAAGATTGCGACAAAGAAAAAGCGCTAAGCGACATACAGCTATTACTTGAAAAGCATGTGATAGCTAACGAAACTAAAAACATCGACCTGGTAAAGGAAATCTGGGCTCCGAAAGAAGACATCGTTATTTTTGGTACGGATTCGGATGAAAAGTTAATGGGATGGACACAGATACAGAATACTTTCCTGAAGCAGTTTGAGATGTTTGAAGAGGCTTACCTTTCCGTTGACAACCAGAAGATAAACCTGAATTGCGATGGTAATATGGGTTGGTTTTCGCAGGTTATGAACTACAATTACACCACCACCGAAGGGGTGGCAAAACGGTTTGAAGGGATTCGCTTTACCGGTGTTGTGGAAAGAATAGACGATAAGTGGTACATTGTACAGAGCCACATGTCTATTCCGTACGATTCTATGGAAAGGGCAAAATACATAAAGCCTTCAAGTCAATAAAATTGAGACGTGTCCTGAAATAATACCAATTGTATTTCAAAGTGAGCTTCAGCGAAACATAGAAATACAATTGGTATTACTCTTTTACCCTGGAAAAGGCGCCACGCGTTGGGAGAAAAGAAGAAAGGGGAGAAATCCTTACCGCTGTGAGGCAAACTTCTCCCCTTTTTTTAAAATATTCCTTAGTGACAGTTATTCTGCCAGCACCAATATTTTATTATTTTTCACCTCCAGTACGCCCCCGTCAATATCAAAATAATCGAAGGAGTTGTCAGTTTTTTTCACCTTTACTTTCCCTTTTCCGAGGGCAGCAATCATCGGGGCATGGTTGTGCAGTATTTCAAACAAACCGTCTGCTCCCGGCAGTTGCACCAGCGATGCCTCGCCCTTAAAAATATTCTTGTCCGGTGTGATTATTTCAACATTCATGGCTATTCGTTTTCAGCAAGGATTTTCTTTCCTTTTTCTATGGCTTCGTCGATGGTTCCTACCAGGAGGAAGGCTGCTTCGGGATATTCATCCACTTCGCCGTCCAGGATCATTTTAAACCCTTTGATAGTATCTTCAATAGAAACAAACTTACCCTCCAGCCCTGTAAACTGCTCGGCAACAAAGAAAGGCTGCGACAGGAAGCGCTGCACACGGCGTGCGCGGTGCACAATCATTTTGTCTTCTTCCGAGAGTTCCTCCATACCCAGAATCGCGATGATGTCCTGGAGCTCCTTATTACGCTGCAGGATTTCTTTAACGCGCTGCGCTGTGGTGTAATGTTCATCCCCCACAGTTTCGGGGGTAAGAATCCTGGAGGTGGAATCGAGCGGGTCAACGGCAGGATAAATCCCCAGCTCGGAAATTTTCCGGCTCAGCACCGTGGTAGCATCCAGGTGCGCAAAGGTAGTGGCCGGCGCCGGGTCGGTAAGGTCATCTGCCGGCACATAAACCGCCTGCACAGAGGTAATCGATCCGCGCTTTGTAGAGGTAATCCGCTCTTGCATCAGGCCCATTTCTGTGGCCAGGGTAGGCTGGTATCCCACCGCTGAAGGCATCCTTCCAAGGAGTGCTGAAACCTCGGAGCCAGCCTGGGTGAAGCGGAAAATATTATCGATAAAGAACAGGATATCGCGGCCACCGGACTCCTCATCACCATCACGGTAATATTCTGCCAAAGTAAGTCCCGACAAGGCCACACGGGCACGTGCTCCCGGGGGCTCATTCATCTGGCCGAAAGTCATCGCCAGCTTGGATTCCTGCAAGCTTTTGGCATCGACACTCGAGAGGTCCCAGCCTCCCTTTTCCATCGACTCCACAAACTTATCGCCATACCTGATAATGCCTGCTTCTATCATCTCGCGCAACAGGTCATTACCTTCACGCGTACGTTCTCCCACTCCTGCAAAAACCGACTGCCCTTCATATTTTAGGGCTATATTATTGATCAGTTCCTGGATAAGCACGGTTTTTCCCACACCGGCACCACCGAACAAGCCAATCTTACCTCCTTTGGAGTAGGGTTCTATCAGGTCGATAACTTTGATGCCGGTAAAAAGCACCTCTTCATTGGTGGAGAGCTGGTCGAATTTAGGCGGTTCGCTGTGGATAGGCCTGCGCTCTTTAGGATCGATATCCCAGAGACCATCGATAACATCGCCGGTAATGTTAAAGAGGCGTCCGTTAATCTCGTCACCAACAGGCATTGTGATAGGCTTCCGGGTATTTTCCACTTCCATGCCACGATAGAGGCCGTCCGTGCCATCCATAGCGATAGTACGTACAGTGCTTTCACCAATATCCTGCTGGCATTCCAATACAATGATGTGCCCATCAGGGTGTTTTACTTTAAGCGCATCATAAATATTTGGGAGTGCATTATCCGATTCAAAAGCAACATCGACAACGGCGCCGATAATTTGAGCTATTTTTCCCGTGCTTTTCTTCTCCATATTTCTAAACTTAGATTTGCAGCAAATTTAAAAAAAGCGTTGTTAATTTCAGGCGAAAATACTAAAAAACGTTCGTGATAATATCATTAAGCAAATGAAGCTTGTTTTGTTCACTGCCAGAAACCGAAATTAACGATATCCACAGAAAGCCATTTTCAACAAGAAGGGGCAAAAATTTATTTACTAAAGTGGCTCTGTTCTAATTATTGAAGGTTAAAAGCTAAATGATTTGCAATACGTGTTTTAGATTTTAATGTCAGATAAAATGTATTCACATAATGCAAATATATAGGGGGTTAAGTTCAGTTGGCAGTTGGCAAATTGCTAACTGCCAACTTTCATCCTGAACTACTACCAAATAATGAAACGAACACAACGTAATGTTAAGTCTGATAGCTTTAACTATTTGATAATCTATTATTAACAATACTTTTACCCAAATTGAGCGATTCTCGCTCACGATAAAGAAATTGTAAGTATTTCACCTTCCCGCAATTCTGCGGGACAGGCTACCCATTCGGTGAAATACAACAATTTCTAAATCGGGATTAAACCTAAGTAAAGCGCTTTTTCACTTTCCCGGAAAATAAGTCGGGACAGGTTGTTCAAACCGCTCAACTTAGGTTTTATATAAATCACTCATTGATTAGAAAAGAGCCACTAAAGTTTCGCATCTCTGTTAAAAGAATGAGCATTAATGATTTATTGAATTATCGATTTCAGAGATGTTTATATACCAAGCCCTTAACTTTTTCGCTAATGAATTACAACTTTCTTTGTGAACCTCTGTACCTCGTGTCTTTGTGGCCTTTCGTATTATTGCCAGTAATACCATCAGCTAAATACTCACAGCCGTTATGCTATATTTTCTTCTGCTGCTTCATCCTCTGTGGCAGCATCATCCTTCTTCTTTTCTTCGGGAAAGAATTTCTTCTGGAAAAACAACAGGATAAATACGCCAATGGTAATAGCGCTGTCGGCTACATTAAACACTGGTCGAAAAAACACGAAGGAATCACCACCCAAAAAGGGAAGCCACTGGGGATACTCGCCACGGAATACAGGAAAGTAGAACATATCAACCACCTTGCCATGCAAAAAGGAGCTGTAACCGCCCCCCTCAGGAAATAGCTGCGCTGCCGTATGGTAGCTCTCGGAAAATATCATCCCATAGAATGCGCTGTCGATCATATTGCCTGCAGCACCGGCAAATATCATCGAAACACTGATAATCAGTCCGGCATTCACTTTATTTTTACAAATCCTGTAAAGATAATAACCGATAACACTAATGGCTCCCAAACGAAAGAGGCTCAGCAGCAACTTGCCATAAGCGCCGCCCAGCTGCATGCCAAAGGCCATACCGTTGTTTTCGGTAAAATGAATACGGAACCAGTCATCAAAAACCATGATCTCCTCTCCGAGCGACATCGTAGACTTAATCCAGATTTTAGCGGCCTGATCGATAAATAGAACCAGGAAAATGGTTATCAGTGATCTTTTCAAACTACTTACTTCTTTTGTTCTTCTTCGTAGTTGTGCCTGGGCCTTTGACCTTTATACTGATTTTTCTTAGCTTCGATGCTCAAAGTAGCATGGGGCACACTTCTCAGCCGCTCTTTGGAAATCAGCTTACCAGTAACCCTGCATATGCCGTAGGATTTATTCTCAATCCTGACAAGTGCATTTTCCAGATTGTTGATAAACTTTTGCTGCCTGGCAGCCAGCCTGCTGTTCTCTTCTTTCGAGAGCACCTGATGACCTTCTTCCAGTATTTTAAAAGTAGGAGAAGTGTCGTTAGTGTCATGCTCATTTCCTGTGGTATACGCTTCCGTAAGCATCTCAAGGTCTTTTTTGGCTTTCTCCAGTTTATGAAGAATAATTTGGCTGAACTCCTCCAGCTCCTCGTCAGTATACCGTCTTTTTTCGGAATTTACCTTTTTTGTCATAACGTTACCGTTTAATTTTATTCTTTAACAACCTCAATTAACGCCTTCATGCCTTCCTCTAACACTACCTCCGTGGCTGCGCTACTGTTGTCAAGTGAATCGACAAGGTTAAAAGATTTAGCAAGCGTTTCTGAACAAATATATGAAAAATTATTTTCTACCGCACTTGCTATCTCATAGTTTCCGGCAAGTTTTACATTAATCGTATCTGTCACCTCAAAGCCCTGATCTTTACGGATATTCTGAATCCTGTTTACGATCTCCCGTGCCAGGCCTTCCTCACGCAGCTCTTTGGTGATGGTAATATCGAGCGCTACGGTGACATTATTCATAGTGGAAACCACCAGACCTGGTATATCTTCTGTAATTATTTCCACATCGCCGGTGGTAATAATAACGGCCTGCCCTTCCAGCTCCATTTCCATGCTGCCGTTTTGTTCCAGTTTCATAATCTCACTTTGTTCCAGGGCAGACAGCTCTTTGGCTATCAACTTCATCAATTTACCATATTTAGGCCCTAACGCCTTAAAATCAGGCTTAATGCGCTTCACCAACACGCCTGAGGTCTCGGAAAGAAATTCCACGTCTTTGATGTTGACTTCCGAAAGGATAAGGTCTTTTACTTTTTCCACCTGCCTCTTAAACCGCTCACTGACCAGGGGCAGCATAATCTTATTGAGCGGTTGTCTTACGCGTATTTCTGATTTTTTCCTCAGCGAGAGCACCTGTGAGCTGATCTTCTGTGCCAGCTGCATTCGCTCTTCGAGGTCTTTGTCTACCTGTTCCGGCTTGTATGCCGGAAAAGTGGCCAGGTGTACCGAGGAAATCTCTTCCTGTCCTGAAACATCATTAAGGTCTTTGAACAACCGGTCGCTATAAAATGGCGCTATCGGTGACATCAGCACGGCCACTGTCTTCAGGCACCGGTAAAGGGTCTGATAGGCCGAGATTTTATCTTCGCTGTAATCCCCTTTCCAGAAACGGCGGCGCGAGAGGCGCACATACCAGTTGCTGAGGTGGTCGTATACAAACTGCTGAATGTAGCGCCCGGCGCGTGTAGGCTCATAATCATCCATATTTTGCTGCACATTTTTAATAAGGGTATTCAACTCTGACAAAATCCAGCGGTCGAGTTCAGGACGCCTGTCAAACGGGATATCGTCTTCATGATAGCTAAAGCCATCGATGTTTGCATAGAGGGCAAAAAAGCTATATGTGTTGTAAAGTGTCCCGAAAAACTTCCTGCGCAGCTCATCCACCCCTTCGCGGCTGAATTTGAGGTTATCCCACGGCTGTGCGTTAGTGACCATATACCACCGTGTGGCATCAGGACCGTATTTGCTCATGTTTGTTATGGGTTCTACGGTGTTGCCCAGCCTCTTGGACATCTTATTGCCTTCTTTGTCGAGCACGAGGCCGTTAGAGACTACTGTTTTGTAGGCCACACTGTCGAACACCATAGTGGCTATAGCGTGCAGGGTGAAAAACCAGCCGCGGGTCTGGTCTACCCCTTCGGCAATAAAATCGGCCGGAAAATTCTGCTCAAACGCTTCGCGGTTCTCGAAAGGATAGTGCAACTGTGCATATGGCATCGATCCGGAGTCGAACCAAACATCGATCAGATCCTTTTCGCGATACATTGCTTTCCCGGAAGCGGCTACCAATACAATCTCATCCATATAAGGGCGGTGCAAATCTACTTTCTCGTAGTTTTCCCGGCTCATATCTTCGGGATCGAAGTCCGCCAAAGGATTCTCTTGCATTATGCCGGCAGCCACAGATTTTTCTATCTCCTCTTTCAGCTGCCTTACCGATCCCACACAAACCTGCTCTTTTTTATCTTCAGTAACCCACACCGGCAACGGAATACCCCAATAGCGGGAGCGTGAGAGATTCCAGTCTACCAGGTTCTCCAGCCAGTTGGCAAAGCGCCCCTGCCCTGTAGAGGCCGGTTTCCATTTAATGCTATCGTTCAGCTCCAGCATTCTTTTTTTGTAGTCGGTGGTTTTTACAAACCACGAATCCATCGGGTAGTAAAGCACCGGCTTATCGGTGCGCCAGCAGTGCGGGTAGTTGTGCGTATATTTTTCTACTTTGAATGCCTCGTTGTTTTTCTTGAACATCACCGCCAGGTCAATATCCAGCACCGGATCATCTTTGGTGGCCTCCTGGTTGTAATCGTTTTTCACATACCTTCCGGCATATTCGCTGTAAAGCGATGTATTTACATACTTCTCCACGAACTGTTCATCAAGGTCTTCTACCTTGAAAAAGCGCCCCTGCAGGTCTACCATTGGTCGCTTATCCCCTTCTTTATCGATAAGATGAAGCGGCGCAATGCCGGCTTTTTGGCCTACACGGGCGTCATCGGCCCCAAACGTGGGAGCGATGTGTACAATGCCTGTGCCATCACCGGTAGTAACGAAATCTCCCAAAATCACACGGAAAGCGTCTCCCATAGGCCTGACCCAGGGCGCCAGCTGCTCATAACGGATATTCTCCAGATTAGCGCCCTTTATTTCACGCACTACCTTCCAGGGCACGTTTTTGTTGCCTGTTTGATAATCCTCAAAAGGAAGGTTTCTGCTCTCCTCTTTAAAATGTGTCTTCAAAAGATCCTTAGCCAGCACAACAGTAATCGGTATTCCGGTATACTGGTTGAATGTTTCCACCTCCACATAGGTTATTTTCGGGCCAACAGCCAGGGCAGTATTCGAAGGCAACGTCCATGGCGTGGTGGTCCATGCCAGGAAAAAGACATCGTTGCTCGTATTTTCAAAAAGAAAGGCCGACTTTTCTTCCTTTATTACTTTAAGCTGAGCAGTGACCGTAGTATCCTTCACATCTTTGTAGCATCCCGGCTGGTTCAGCTCATGGGTGCTAAGGCCTGTTCCTGCTGCCGGCGAGTAGGGCTGAATGGTATAGCCTTTATACAGCAGCCCTTTGTCATGCAGACGCTTGAGCAGGTGCCATACCGATTCAATATACTTACTTTCGAAAGTAATGTAGGGATTGTCGAGGTCAACCCAATACCCCATCTTTTCGGTGAGAGAACCCCACAGATCTTTATATTTCATCACCTCCTTGCGGCAGGCAGCATTATATGCTTCTACAGAGATTTTTGTCCCGATATCTTCTTTCGTGATGCCGAGGGTTTTCTCTACACTGATTTCTACTGGTAACCCATGAGTGTCCCAACCGGCTTTGCGGTTGACCTGATATCCCTGCAGCGTCTTGTAACGGCAGAAAAGGTCTTTAATCGTGCGCGACATCACATGGTGTATGCCCGGTTTCCCGTTGGCCGATGGCGGACCTTCGTAAAAAACAAAAGGTTTGGCACTTGCACGGGTCTCCATACTCTTAGCAAAAGTGTTGTCTTCTTTCCAGAATTCCCTTATTTCTTCAGCTATTTCCGATAAATCGAATTGCTCATACTCGCGATACTTCTTCATGAATCACCTTTATATGGATTTCAAAATGGCTGCAAAGCTAAAAAAATAATAGAAATTTAGCTATTTCATACAGCATCAATATTTCCGGGAACCAGTGAATGTTAATTTTTTTAGACATACTTATGAAAAAAATGTTGCTGTTTAAACGGGCAGCGGTTCGATTTCCGGACAGTTATACCAATTGTATTTCAAAGTGAGCTTCAGCGAAACATTGAAATTATAATGGTTAATGCCGATATACAACTGAAGAGACTTAAGGAGCGAAGCGCCTGCCCCGCCAAAGGTTTTGGGGAACTAAAGGCGCAATTCAAATAGTAATAGGTAATATTGCCTAAGTGTTCGCAATTGGAATGTGAGAATAATTCTCAATGCTGGCTATTTCGCCCGCTTTCAAAATAAAAATTAACCTTTCAAAACTTTATTTTTTGCCAAATAAAAAATATTTCGTTATTTCGCGAAATACTAACATCAAATCGGTAAAACATGGAAAAAGGGGTTACACTTACGGATGAAGTGGTTGAAATGGCCAGGCTTGCCAAGGCCATGGGGCATCCTGTAAGACTTTACATCCTGCAAAAGCTCTCGCAGATGAATGCCTGCTGCTATAGTGGCGACTTGGTGGATGAACTGCCGGTGGGACGCTCTACGTTGTCGCAACACCTGAAAGAACTAAAATATGCAGGACTGATACAGGGCGAGATTGAACCACCCTATATCAAATACTGCCTCAACAAAGAAAACTGGGAAAAGGCTAAAAGCATGTTTCACAGATTATTTAATGAAAATGAAATAATTTAAAAACGCATAAATAAGAATTGTTATGGATATTAAAATTTTAGGAACCGGCTGCCCCAAGTGCAAGTCGTTAGAAAAACTTACCAGAGATGTGGTAGCAGAGAAAGGTATTGACGCTAACATCTCCAAAGTAGAAGATATTATGAAAATTATGGAGTATGGTGTAATGCATACTCCCGGACTCGTGGTTGATGAAAAAGTTGTTTTCTCAGGCCGCTTACCTTCTTCTAAAGAATTGAATGAATTATTAACCCAAAATCAATAACTTATGAAATCATTAAGAGTTTTAGGCTTATTTGTTTTTTTGATTGGTTTAAGTACATCATGTACAGGACAGGCCGACAACAGCAACGAAAAAAGCTCGGTTGAAAAAGCCAATGAAGTAGCGGTTTATTACTTCCATAATGCACGCCGTTGTACGACCTGCAAAGCTGTGGAGGCAGAATCAAAAAAAGCGGTACAAGAGCTTTATGGAGACGAAGTTGCTTTTAAGGCGTACAATTTAGAATCGGAAGCAGGAGAAGAAAAAGCCAAAGAAGTAGGCGCTTCCGGACAGTCATTACTCATTGTTAGCAGAGATGAAAAAATCAACATCACAAATGAAGGGTTTATGAATGCCCGCAACAATCCGGAAAAGCTAAAAAAGGTTATCAAGGAAAAAACCGATCCATTGATTTAATCATTATCGGATTTCGCTATCCGCTTAATGGCAACATAAATCATAACATCAGTTAGTTAACACATAAACTGTATGGAAGAGTTTCTTACAAACCTCATGAGCAACAGCTCGTTACCTGTTGCAACTGCTTTTATACTGGGGCTGATGACAGCCATTAGCCCCTGCCCGCTAGCTACAAACATCACAGCCATAGGCTTTATCGGGAAAGACGTGGAAGACAAACGAAGGGTTTTTCTCAACGGCCTTATTTATACGCTTGGTCGTGCTGTTGCATACACACTGCTGGCTGTGATTATTTTCGTGGGTGCTGACCAGTTTAAAATATCCGGGTGGTTTCAGCAATACGGCGAAAAAATTGCCGGACCTCTGCTAATCCTTATAGGCATCCTGATGTTAGATATATTGAAAATAAAATTTCCCGGTATGAGCAGCCTGACACAAAAATTCCAGGAAAAAAGTAAGCATGGTTATTTGGATGTGCTTTTGCTGGGCGTTCTGTTTGCTCTGGCTTTTTGCCCCTACAGCGGGGTGCTTTATTTTGGCATGCTGATACCGATGACCATCGGAAGCGCCACCGGGTTATTTCTGCCCGTAGTATTCGCCCTTGCTACCGGTATTCCGGTGATTATTTTTGCATGGCTGATTGCCTACACCGTTTCAGGGGTGGGGAGCTTGTATAATAACATCAAAACTTTTGAAATTTGGTTCAGGAGAGTTGTTTCTGTCATATTTATTATTGTTGGGGTGTATTTGGTGGTCATATTATATCTGTAAAAAAATTTGAAATCATATTTCGTTGTTTTGCGAAATATAAAACGTCATATTAATGGAAAAGAAGAAAGAGTTTAAAATATTAGCCTGGATTATCGTCATCTTTGTTTTCGCCTACTTTTTGCCGATAGAAAGCGCACGGTTTAAAGAGGCTATCATGGCCATGTTTGACCTGGCTAAATGGTATGCTCAGGAACATGTGATATTGTGTTTGCTTCCGGCCTTTTTCATCGCCGGTGTGATTGCCGTATTTGTAAGCCAGGGAGCAGTAATGAAATATTTTGGCGCTAAAGCCAAAAAGTGGGTTTCCTACACTATTGCTTCGGTATCCGGTACTATTCTGGCGGTGTGTAGTTGTACTATCTTGCCGTTGTTTTCGAGTATCCACAAGCGCGGAGCGGGCTTAGGGCCGGCCATAGCATTTTTGTATTCCGGACCGGCCATCAATATTCTGGCGATTATTCTTACAGCCCGCATTTTGGGCTTTGAAATGGGCGTAGCCAGGATTATTGGCGCTGTGGTTTTTGCCATTGTCATTGGCTCGGTGATGTCGCTAATATACCGCAAAGAAGAAAAAGCTAAAAAGGAAGAACAGTTAAATTTCCCGGAAGGCGAAGAAAAACGGCCCATGTGGCAAACCAGTCTGCACTTTTTTACACTGGTATTAATCCTGCTCTTTGCCAACTGGGGCAAACCCGCAGATGGCGTTACAGAAGGGACATGGTTCTGGATTTGGGCCAATAAGTGGTATATCACCTCCGCTTTCGGCTTGATTTTAATTTATTCACTCATTTCCATACTAAAAATCAAATGGCAGCATGTAACCATCGCGGCCATTGTTACGGCCGCTTCGGCATTTTTGAGTACTAATCCACAAGTTCCTATGGTAGTGGGAATTGTAGGTTTAGCCGTAATTACACTACTCGACAAAAGAGACCCTGACAACAAAGAATGGACCCTTTCTGCCTGGGATTTCACCAAGCAAATTATGCCGTTGCTCGCTATCGGTGTATTAGCTGCAGGGTTTTTGCTTGGTTCTACTCACGGCGATACGGATATGGCCGGGATTATTCCGGGTGATTGGGTAGCCAACCTGGTGGGCGGTAATTCGTTATTCGCCAACTTCTTCGCCTCAATAGTGGGCGCTTTTATGTATTTCGCCACATTAACGGAGGTGCCAATATTACAAGGATTAATAGGTGCAGGTATGGGTAAAGGCCCGGCATTGGCATTGCTGCTGGCCGGACCTTCACTCTCTTTACCAAATATGCTGGTAATACGTGGCGTGATAGGAACACAAAAAACAGTAGTTTATGTTGTACTTGTGGTGATAATGGCCACTATTTCAGGAATGATTTATGGTGGTTTGTTTTAATATGATGCATGCCATAGATAACCATTAGCAAATGAGGAAACAGGATGATTTAACGGGAATTATACTGGCCGGAGGAAAAAACATCCGGATGGGGCAGGATAAAGCCTTTATGAAATTAGGACGCAAAAGACTGATTGATTACAGCCTTGATCTGATGCAAACTGTTACAGGCAGGGTTATCATCAGCGCCAACAAACCAGGATACGACATGTTTTCAGTGCCGGTGGTTCAAGACAATTATTTAAATATCGGCCCCCTGGGCGGCATGGAAGCATGTCTTCGCTTTTCCAATACAACTGGCAATCTTTTTATGCCCTGCGATACTCCGTTTTTAACCGTGGATTTTTGGACACTCCTCCTCTCGAATACCGGAAAATATGATGCTGTGATCCCAATTTCTGACAACGGGAAAACAGAGCCACTTACAGGATACTATTCACGGGAAATATTGCCCAAAATAGTAGCACAAATAGAAAAGGGCGATTATAAAGTTCAAAATCTTCTGAAAAAAATAAACACTAAATTTTTGCCGCTTGAAAACCCATCTTTACTGAAAAATATCAATTCGCCAAAGGATTTTGGAGAAGCTACAAGAGAAACAAATAACTCTTGAAACAATGAACCGATAACCATTCAATAGTATGCTGTTGTTAGCAGGTCTTGGGGAAACTCCGGGAAAACCAACTACCCTGGCAGAATATTGCGTTTCAGCCAGAGCAAAAGCGGAAGACACCCTATTCATTAAACCGGATAAATATAACCTAAGTAAAGCGCTTTTTCACTTTGTTCAAACCGCTCAACTTAGGTTTAACCCCGATATAGAAATTGTTGTATTTCACCGAATGGGTAGCCTGTCCCGCAGAATTGCGGGAAGGTGAAATGCTTACAATTTCTTTATCGTGAGCGAGAATCGCTCAATTTGGGTATAAATTTGCCACAGCTAAATAATTCCGGTTCAACAAACCTTACCATATCATAAATATTTACAAACTTTGTGCTGATGAAAAACGAAATCAAAATACTTTGTCCGGGACGAAAATGCAGAAAATGTGCGCGCATTGTCAGCGAAACCGAGGCTATACTGAAAAACGCCGAAATTGACTATAAATTAGAGATTGTAACCCGACCGGAAGCGTTTCTGAAATACCCCACCTGGATTCTGCCTACTGTGTTGGTTAATGATCATGTTGTTGCCCGCGGGTATGCCCCTGATATAAATACAATGCGCAAAAGATTGGTGCGCTCCTAAGCACGTATAATAAGCTGTATGTGTGTTTGTAAATGAAATACAAACATATTTGTGTTGTCAATACCAGCTTTATTGCAGTAATAAATCACTTATTCATCTGGTTTAATTTTAAGGTTCATCATAGAAATAGATACTTTTGAAGAAAGAAAAGAAAGCAAACTCATGAAAAAAATACTTCTCCTTCTTGCTGAAGGGTTTGAAACTTACGAAGCCAGTGTTTTTATTGACGTGATGGGATGGAACAGAATAGAAGGGGACGGGTCCACCATTTTGGAGTCATGTGGTTTTAGCAAAGAAGTCAAAACTTCCTTCGGACAAAAAGCTGTTGCCGATTACCTTGTTGATGAAATCAAGGCTGGAGATTATGATGCACTGGCCATTCCGGGAGGATTTGAGGAGTTTGGGTTTTATGAACAGGCGTATGACGAGAAATTTCTTTCGCTGATCAGAGAGTTCCATGCTCAGGACAAGCCCATAGCCGCAGTTTGTGTGGCAGCGCTGCCGGTAGGAAAAAGCGGTATTCTGAAAGGAAAAAAAGGCACTACATACAACCAGAACCCTATACGTCAGAAAGCTTTACGCGATTTTGGGGTGAAAGTTTTACAACAACCGCTTGTGGAAACCGGGAAAATCATCACCTCCTGGAATCCGTCAACAGCCATGCCGGTAGCTTACCGCCTGCTTGAAATGCTGACATCAAAGCAGAATGCAGATAAAGTCAGAATACTGATGGGGTTTCAGTAAAAAAACAGACAACCTATTCTGCCTATATAGTTGTCTTAAAGATATAAACTGTTAACACCCACATCATGAATCAACATTACAAAAACCATCCAAAAAGACTTTTAAGCATTTGTTTATTTGCCCTATTCGCTCTGCTTGCAAACAAATCCAACGCCCAATCACAAGTTTGGATTGACGAAAATGCTAAATGGAGCTATGATTTCTGGAACCTTGGGGTGAACGGCACCTACGAATTTGAGTACACCTCCGACACTATGATTTCAGGAAAATTATGTCAGGAAATAGAAGTGACCCGACACAGATATTTTACACATCCATTAGGGTATCCGGTATACGCAGAAACTGAAGATGACCCCAGGTTCACATACGCGTCCGGGGATTCGGTGTTTCACTATTCAAACGGACAGTTTCACCTGCTCTATGATTTTTCAGCATCCGTGGGCGACTCCTGGACCGTTGACATTACTGACATCGGAGGTGAATGTAATGACACGGCCAAAGTAGAGGTGGTTGCTACCGGCACTACCGAAATTAATGGCGAAGAATTGCGCACCATCACCCTCGAGCCGGCCACTGACAGTTACATGACCATTCGCTCCACTTGCGTGGAGAAATTCGGCGCCAAGCTGACATATTCAGAAGATATCGGCACCGGGCCCTTTCCGGGATATCAGAGTTGCGGCGGAAACATTTTTGAAGCGGATATTTTGGATCTCAGGTGTTACTCCGATGACACCTTTCCTGTTTACAACACATCTGATGTTGCGTGCAATCATCTAACCGGTGTGGGTTCCGACTATCTCTTTTTCGAAACCGATCAAAGGAAAGCATTTGCCAAAACCGGAATCGCTGATACCGTTTACAGCATTGCTTTCGATACGGTTTACGAAACACCAGAACTTAACTGGATTTATGAAAATTTCAGCGCTTTCGGCGATTGGGTAGAAGCTGATGAGTGTGAATTTTGGGGGCCACAGGAATGCCTGCCGCTTGACCAGCCCTCCTGGCTGGGAGCGCCGGTGGAGTATGTCAACAACGGACATTATATCTTTCATAACCTGGAAGAAGAGCCCATCCACATTGATATTACTTTACAGGAAGACGATTCGACGCTGATTTACGAAGATTCGGAACAAGCATTTTACATGAAAGGACTGGGCGAAGTGCTTACAGAGGTTCTTGGCATAAGCGATACCGTGCGCAGATTCAAAATTCTGCATTACAATGCAGAAGGAAACATCATAAATTCTGATTTGCATCAGCATGAAATTGTGGTAGGGAAAACCCTGGGGCTTACTTCGTTCTTCGGCATCGATCACTTTCCTGAAATGCTCATTCCAGTGCAAATTATTGGTAACACTGAACCTGAAGCCGGCCTTAATAAAATCACAAATGCCGATCTTCACGACTATCAATCCGACGATGTAATTCAGTATAAAGAAACCCAGAACAATTCTGGTGGCCCACCTTCAGACAATTTTACACGATACGATAAATACAAGTACCTCACCCGTGAGGAAAACGTCGATAGCCTGATTTATACAGCAGAAAAAACATGCTTTTACGCGGATTCAGCCACAGTAAACACCGACACTGTCGAAATGATATATCTAAAAAACGTGGTGATAGACAGCATTCCTTTTGGCAGGCCCGATCCGAATTATGATGGCCTTATGAAATATAAAAGACTTTATCAGGAAGATTATTGCGGACAGCTCCTTTGGACTTATAAATCAAACAGGAGTGATTTAGGTTATTGTGCCGCTGATGACTGCTGGGGACCACAGGACACCTTCGGGCTGCCACTGACTGATAGTCAGAAGTATGTATTCGGACTCGGGCTTTATTCGTCTACCATAAACACCCAGCAAGGCTTTCAGGAAAAATCTATCGTCTATTTTGATAAAGGAGAATACAGTTGCGGAGAAGAAGTTAGCGTAGGTATCGAAGAAATTGCACTTTTTGAGGATAATTTTGATATGTATCCTAATCCGGCAACCAGCCAGTTAATCGTCAAAAACCTTAGAAACATTGAAGGCTCACTCACTGTATATGATACCCGCGGACGTCTCGTGAAGCGCCATGAAGTGAAAAAAGGTCGCAATGTTATTCAAATAAATCATCTTAAATCCGGGCTATATTTCATAAAAATAGAAAGTGTAAAAAAGACCCTTCAATCTAAATTTGTGAAGCAATAAGGAGAAAAATGCACCCGGATTGTCAGCTAAACCGAGGCTATACCGAAAAACGCCGGAATTGGCTATGAATTAGAGATGGTGATCCGACCGGAAGCGTTTCTGAAATATCCTCTGGATCCTGCCTACGCTGTTAATCAACGAGCACGTTGTGGCCCGTGGTTACATGCCATCCTTCAGCAAAATCCAGCAATATCTGAACACGGCGTAGGCTGCAAAAAAGCTGCGCCATCTCCATAGTCTATTATAACAATTGTATTTCAAAGTGAGCTTCAGCGAAACATTAAAATCATACCAATTGTAAATCAGATTGCGCTTAAAGTCTACCGAAAGCTTTCGGTATTGATTTTTGCAATGGTTAATGCCGATATACAACTGAAGAGACTTAAGGAGCAATTCAAATAGTAATCAGTATAATTACACTTTTCTGTCATCAAAAGAAAACATCTTGCCTTGCCCGGAGAAATAAAAGCTAAAAATCAAGCTTTTTTGAACACCATTGCAGTTCGACTCGGGATGTACAGCCTAATCTTCTGATCGCCATCAATCTGCTCAGCCTTGTAGGTCATTTTCTCGTCGATACGGTCGAACCCTCCAAACGTTTTTGAATCAGAGCTCAGCGCCACTTTGTAATTTCCTTTGGGGACAGGGATCTGATAATTCTCGAAAGATTGGTTGGGGTTAAAATTAAACACAAAAACATAGCCTTCCCTGATAAAGGCCAGAATTTGGTTCTCTTCGTGTTCAAAAAGGCTCTCCGCCCATGAGTCTTTCAGTTTTATCTTTCTGAAGAGGGCAATCATGGCTTTATCGAACTTATCCAGCTGCTCATAACGCAGCAGCTCATTATCCACCAGGCTCCATTGGCGCCGGGCATATTTGTGCGACCATCCGTTTCCTTCTCTCGGGAAGTCTATCCATTCGGGATGGCCGAATTCGTTCCCCATAAAGTTGAGGTATCCGCCGCCCGAAAGCGCAATGGTAACCAGCCTTATCATTTTATGCAGCGCAATGCCGCGATCCACCACCAGGCTCTCACTGGCCTTGTCCATATGCCAGTACATCTCCTTATCAATAAGTCTGAATATTAACGTCTTATCGCCCACCAGAGCCTGGTCGTGCGACTCCGCATAACTCAGCGTCTTCTCTTCCGGTCTTTTGTTCGACAGCTCCCACATGATGTTTCCCACGCTCCACGCTTCGTCTTTTTTCTCCTTAATCATTTTAATCCAGTAATCGGGAATTCCCATAGCAAGGCGGTAATCAAACCCCAGCCCGCCGCTTTCCGCCGGGGCAGCCAATCCGGGATAACCGCTCATATCTTCGGCCACACTAACGGTTTCTTTGTGATAACCGTGCAGCAGCTTATTGGCCAGCATCAGGTAGGTGATCGCGTCGCCATCCTGTCCTCCGTCAAAATAATCCTCATAGCTGCCAAAGGCACGCTCCAGGCCGTGGTCGTAATAAAGCATACTGGTTACGCCATCGAAGCGGTATCCGTCAAAATGAAACTCTTCGACCCAGTATTTGATGTTAGAGAGCAGGAAGTGTATCACCTCGTTTTTACCATAATCAAAGCACAGCGAGTCCCAGGCGGTATGCTCCCGGCGCGGGCCGTCATGAAAATACTGGTACGGCGTTCCGTCGAACATGCCCAGCCCCTCGTTCACATTTTTCACCGAATGGGAATGTACAAGGTCCATAATCACCATCAGTCCCATTTTGTGGGCTTCATCTATCAGTTGTTTCAGCTCATAGGGCGTTCCGAAGCGGGAAGAAACGGCAAAGTAGTTAGACACATGATAGCCAAAGGAACCGTAATAAGGGTGTTCCTGTATTGCCATCAACTGCACGGTGTTATATCCGGCTTTTTTAATGCGCGGGAGCACCTCTTTCCTGAACTCCCCAAAAGAGCCCACCTCTTCTTTTTCGGTGGCCATGCCCACATGCGCTTCGTAAACGAGCAGGTTTTCGGGCCGCTTTCTGTTTTTATCGTATTTCCATTGAAACGGTTCTTCCGGCGCCCACACCTGCGCGCTGAATATTTTGGTCTCCTCATCCTGCACCACACGGCAGGCGTACGCAGGCAGGCGCTCGCCGGCGCCGCCCTCCCAGTGCATCATCAACTTATACAGGTCTTCGTGCCGAAAGGCCTTACTGTCAAAATGCCTCTCCCACACGCCATTTTCAAGGGGGTGTAGCCGGTATTCTTCCTGTTCTTCCCATCCCGAAAAGGAACCTGCCAGGTATATCTTTGTGGCATTGGGTGCCCACTCGCGAAAAACCCAGCCGCCGGAGGTTTTGTGCATCCCGAAATAATGATGCCCGTTAGCAAAATTGCTGAGCGACTTTTCACCCCCCAGCAGGTCGTTTTCTTTTTTGGATGCCTCATGCATTCGATGGGTAATGGTGCCTTTATAAGGTTCAAGCCACGGGTCGATGTCGTAAATTGTCTGGATCTTATTCATTTCTTTTTGCTTTTAGTTAACCGGTCAATAATTTTTCCCTTAACGGGGAATGAAAACAGGAGACTGTCCACAGGATACCGGTCTCTTTACTGCTTTTATACAAACCTCTTCAGGATACGTTTTACACTTGCCATATAGCCGCCGCCAAATAAGTTGACATGCACCATTAAAGGATAAAGGTTGTAAATATCCAGGCGCTCCTGCCATCCCTGCTCCATAGGATACGCTTCGTTATATGCGGTATAAAAAGCGTTGCTGAAGCTCCCGAAGAGTGTTGACATGGCGATATCTACCTCCCTGTGGCCGTAATAGGCTGCCGGGTCAATAATAGCTGCTTTTCCTGTGCTGACAGCCATGAAGTTCCCCGACCACAAATCGCCATGCACCAGTGCAGGAGCCTCCTGAGGGAAAAAAGTATCAAGGCGGGGGTATAACTTATCAAACAATGCCACATCGCCACTTCCTATTGCGCCGTCGTTTTTAGCCATTGCCACCTGCTTTTCAAGGCGCTGCTCCACAAAAAAACCGGGCCAGTCGTGGTGCGGACTGTTGTACTGATACAAGCTGCCCATGTAATTGTCGTGGTCCAGCCCAAAATAGTCGTTACTGTTTCTATGCAGCATAGCCAGTTCCTGTCCGAACTGCTCCCAGAATCCATCCTTTATTACCCCCGGCTCCAGATACTCCAGCAATAAATAGGCATCAATGCCCGTACTATCATAATGGATAACCTCCGGCACTTTTATGGCTCCTGCCGAAGCCAGCAGCTCCAGGCCGCGGGCCTCTTTTTCAAACATCGCGGGAAACTTGCCGGCATTATTGTACTTCAAAAAAAAAGGGCCGGTCTCCGTATCCAGGCGCCAGGCATCGTTAATAGATCCCCCCCCAATGGTTTGCTGTCCGGTTACTTTTACCGTTTTATTGTGAAACTCTCGTAAATACGACTCAATACTGCTGCGTAATGGTTCTGGAATCATAATCTTGTTTTAGTTATCATCAAAGATAAAGAAACTTTTTCAATCCGTTTACCCACAGGCTAATTATTTATCCCTCAAACGTATTCGGGAAAAGGATTATCAAAAAAAAGCGTTATTTTCGCTTCTTACATATGCTTACTTATCTGATCCAACTTTTTCGGAACAGATATTGTTTTGTAATACGTAAATAAATAACATCATTCATGAGTTCAGTTTAAAAAGTTCGTAAGTTTATAGGTTTGTAAGTTATTTAATTGAAAATCAGTAATTTAATTAAAAAATCATGTTTTTCATAAAATTCAGGTAATCAATACATTATGACATTTAATAAAAAAATTGCGGCTTTTTAGACGGGCCTCATTCATATAAAACAGACAATGTCTGAGATATTTTAAGACACCCATCCCGATAGCTATCGGGAATGATTAAAATCAGAACAAAGTTATAACGTTAAAAATAATTTTACACATATGAAAGCACTCCTCATCATTCTAATGTCGCTTCTATTCGCTTTAATACCGGGAAAAGGAGAATCGGAAAACACCATGACAGATTACGAAAAAAAGTGGAAACAAGTAGAAAAATATAAGGAAAAAGGGTTGCCGCGATCTGCCTTAGAAGTTGTAACAACTATTTACCACGAGGCAAAGCAAAATAACAACACACCACAGTTTCTTAAAGCGCTCATTTACCGGCTGTCGTTGCAATCGGAGTTTGAAGTCAACTATAATGAGCAGGCTATAAAAACGCTGAATAAAGAGATAGACAGCGCCACCAACGAGGTGCAGAAAAGCCTGCTGCACTCCATGCAGGGGGAGCTCTTCTGGAATTATTACCGCCAAAACCGTTTTAAGATATCGGAACGCAGCGCCACCAAAGTTATTGAGCAGGATATCGCCACCTGGGATATCCGGACCATCCTGCAGCATGCCCGCAAGCATTATCATGCCTCGCTGGATTATCAGCAGCCCGCTGCCGGGAAGGATTTAGAGGCTATCGCGGAAATTCTTACCGAACATGTCAATACGCTTCACCTGAGGCCTACAATTTATGACTTTGTGGCTTACCGGGCCCTGGACTTCTTCCAGAGCTCCGATTATCTGCTCACTAAAGCCAACCTGGAAATCGCTTATCGCGATAAAGCATTATTCGATACCGTTAAAGAATTTCTTCGCCAGGACTTTTCTTCCAATCCCCATGAAACAGCGGCACTGCAGGTCTACCAATCATTGCTCCGGCTGCACCAAAACAATGAAGCGGCCCTTGCCGAAGCCAATATGAAAAGGCTGGAGCATGTGCAACAAAACCACGTTGCCGCCAACAGCAAAAAACACTACCGCGAGGCTTTAGCAGCTTTCGCCACACGCATTGAAAAGAACCCGGAGTGGAGCCTGGTAAAATACTACCTGGCGAAAGCAGAATATACAACCGACCCTAACCCTCGCAACGCAGAAGAGCATACCCATAAAAACCAACAGGCAGCAGCAGCATTAAAACACTGCAATGAAGCTACAGAAGCTTACCCTGACTCTTACGGCGCTTCCAGGGCCAAAGCTTTTCGTGAACAAATCCTGCAAAAAAACCTCACCTTATCTGTGGAACATGCCGTCCCCCCAAAAAAGCCTTTCCCGGTTGCGGTATCTTATGCCAATTTTAAAGAGGTGCATTTCAGGCTGTACAGGATAAATCCGGATGGCGCCTGGAATCAAAAACGCCTCTCGCGGGAAGATAAGCTGGAGTTCCTGCTGCGCAAACAGCCGCTGCTCTTTTTCTCGAAAAAATTAACAGATGAGGATAAATACGTTGCTACCACCACCGAGCTTATTATGCCGCCCGCAGCACCGGGCTTCTATGTATTGCTGGCCAGCGCCTCGCCAGACTTTATCCCTAAAGACAAACCCACCACATTCGCTGAACTGTGGGTTACCAATATCAGCTTTGTTAACTGGGAGCACGATAATAATAATGTTGAGCTTACCTTTTTAGACCGCCAGGATGGGCAAGCCATAAAAAAAGCCGATGTCTCCTGCATCTCCCGAAGCTACGACTACAAAACACAAGGTTATGATTTTGAAACGCTGAAAAAATTTGAAACAGCCCGCGATGGCAGGCTACAGATCACCGATAAGGATATTCAGGCCACCTCTTTTTACCTGGACATTAAAAAAGGGGATGACCGTTATATCTCCCCTTCGAATTTTTACCTGCGAAAAACCTCCCGTAACCAGAAAGAACGTACCAATATCTATCTCTTTACCGACAGGACGCTCTACCGGCCGGGCCAGACCATACACTTTAAAGGCCTCGCCCTTAGCGAAACCAGGAACCAGTCATCCGCTATTATTACGGATTATAAAACCACGGTGGAACTACGCGACGTTAATAACCGTATTCTCGATGAAAAGCGCATGGTTACCAACGACTACGGCTCTTTCAGCGGTTCTTTTGTTTTGCCGGAAGAAGCCCTAAACGGAGTATTTACCCTCCGCACCCCCCAGGGCCGGGCCCGTATTACTGTAGAGGAATACCGCCGCCCACGCTTTGTTATCAACACAGAGCCCATGAAAGGGGCTTACAAGGTAAACGAAACCGTGTTCTTCAAAGGCAGGGCGGAAGCTTTGGCAGGATATGCCGTAGACGGGGCGGAAGTTGCCTACCGGGTAACACGCCAGCCGCGCTTCCCGTTCCTGCGCGGCATCCCTTACGAGCCGCTGCCCGAGATTACCCTTAAGGCAGGAACAACCACTACGGACGCCGATGGCGCTTTCGAAATACCGTTTGTTACCGCCCCCGACGCCACCATCCCCCGCGAGCAAAAGCCGGTATTTAATTATCAGGTAACGGTGAAAATTACCGACAAAAATGGCGAGACCCACGAAAAGCAAGCTTCCGTGGTTGCCGGCTATGACTCCTTTTTTGCAGAAATAGAAGTAGAGAAAGAGGTGAATCGCCATCAAACGCTGGAAATAAAGCCGGCAGCAAAGAACCTCTCCGGAGAGCCTGTAGTGGCCGAAGGCACCCTGCAGGTGGAAAAGCTAAAGGATTTCGACCGGTTATACACTACGCGGCCATGGGCCAAGCCCGATGAGTATCTGCTTTCCAAGGAAGAGTACCAGATGCGTATCCCGCATTTCCCTTACGGGGATGCCCATTTAATCGAAAGCCTCGAAGAGCAGGAGCAAATGCTCTCCACAGGATTTTATACCCAAGACAGCGTCTTCACTGCCGATATCTCCAACTGGGAGCCCGGGGCTTATAAAATCACTTTCAGCGTTTCGAAAAACCGGGAAACACATAAAGCAGAAAAACGCATTATTGTGTATGACCCCGACTCGAAGCAGATGCCGCTGACGCAGCACGCCTTCTTTAAGGTGAACAAAGAGACCCTGCAACCGGGCGAAACAGTAAAAATATTAGTGGGATCCGCTGCAGCACGTGCCGAGGTCTATCTTCGTGCTGAGCAAAACGGAAATATCTTCTACGATGAAAATATTACACTAAAGAGCAGGCAGAAAACCATAGAAATCCCCATAGAAGAGAGTCACAGGGGAGGTTTTACGCTGCATGCCTCATTTGTGTATCACAACCGGCAGCACCAATGGAAACAACCTATTAGCGTGCCCTATGACAATAAAGAGCTCGACCTGCACCTCGAAGTGAACCGCACTCCGCTATTACCCGGCAGCAGCGAGCAGTGGACGCTGCATGTTAAAGGCCCCGGCAACAAAAAAGTAGCCGCAGAAATACTGGCAGGGATGTACGATGCCGCTCTTGACGAAATAAAACCTTTTGCCCCGTGGAGCCTGAAAGGTCTTCATCCTTCCTACAGCGGCGTTAAAGGATGGGCGTCAGGTGGTGGCTTTGGGATGGCGCAAGGAACGCGCCTGTTTGTAAACACAGGACCCGGTATAAAACCCAAAACACGCACATATCCTGGTCTTAACTGGTTTGGTTACCACCACCTGGATATGAACCTGAAAAGAGTAAGAACCATGGAAAATGCTCCTGCCACAAAGCAGGAACAAGTGTTTATGGCAGTCGAAGACAAGTCGGCAGAAAAAGACAAGGATGCCGGCAAATCTCCTGCCATAGAAGAGACAAGCTCACAGCAACAACCGCAAATCAGGAAAAACTTTAATGAAACCGCCTTTTTCTATCCGCAACTCCAAAGCAAGGGAGACTCTGTAAGCATCACGTTTACCCTGCCCGAGTCGCTGACAACGTGGAAATTTATGGCGCTGGCCCACACCAAAGATCTGAAATCCGGTGACCTTTCGAAAATGTTTAAGGCAAGCAAAGATTTAATGGTGGTTCCCAATGCGCCCCGCTTTGTCAGAGAGAACGATCGCATTTCATTTGCCGCCAAAGTGGTTAACCTCAGTGATAAAAGCCACGACATTACTGTATCTCTGGATCTCTTCGATACGCCACAGGATATCCTTATCACCGAAACATTAGGGCTGAAAAACAACCAGCGCAAGGTCACCCTGCCGGCAGGAGAGAGTAAGCAAGTGACTTTCCCGCTGGAGATCACCACCCGGCCAGGGCTTCTGAAATACCGCATCACAGCTGCGGCAGCCACTTTTACTGACGGCGAGGAGAACTATATCCCGGTACTCACCAACAGAAAGCGGCTCACAGAGACACGCCCTTTTGCGTTCCGCAACGCCGGCGAAAAAACCGTGGAAGTGCCCTCCTTCCGGCAATCAGAGGAGGGAAGGCTCACGGTAGAATATACAGGTAATGCGGCATGGTATGCCGTACAGGCCATGCCCTACCTGGACAACCCTGAGAGCAAATCATCCCTGAGCATAGCCAACACGCTGTATGCTAACAGCCTTGGTAAGCAGGTGGTGGACAGGCATCCTGAAATTGAAGAGGTTTTCCGGCTATGGAAGACCTACGACCAGGAGGCCCTGCGCTCCAACCTGGAAAAAAACAAAGAGCTGAAAAATGTGGTGATAGCCCACACGCCGTGGCTGCTGGAAGCAAAAGCGGAGACATCCTCAAAAAAACGCATAGCTGCATTTTTTGATGACAACAAGCTGCAGTATCACCGGAACCAGGCGTTAGAGAAACTGCGCGACCAGCAGCGCTCTAACGGTGGATGGTCATGGCATCCCGGCATGCAGCCCAGCCAGTATATCACGCAAAGTGTAGTGCTGAAGCTTACAGAGCTTCTGGATATAGGAGCCGTGGCGCCACAAGAGGTTGAGGAGATGATAGCTTCAGGAATGGAGTTCTGCGCCGCTAAGATGGAGGAACGCTACGAGCGTCTGCGTAAAAATAAAGACTTTGACGCCGGGGACTACAAGCCCACTAACACCGAGGTGCTTTTCCTCTATACCCGTGCCATACTAAAGGCTCCTTCACTATCCGCGAAAGCACAAAAAATTGCTGAAGAATATGAAGCATTGAGCCTGCGACACAGAACCCGTTACAACAAGTACATGCAGGGAATGATAGCCTTAATGAGTTATCATAACAACGAAAAGGAAGAAGCAAAAGCCATCGTGCGGTCGCTGAAAGAGTATGCGCTGACCGGTGAAGACGGGATGTACTGGCGCGACTTCGAGCGGGGATGGCATTGGTATCAGGCGCCGATAGACTTCCAGGCCTTGATGATAAGACTCTTCGACAAAGCGGGTGAAAACAGCAGCGAGGTGGAGGCCATGAAGCTGTGGCTCCTGAAGCAAAAGCAAACGCAGCAGTGGCCCACCTCCTCAGCCACCGCCAAAGCTGTTTATGCGCTTCTGACCACCGGCAAGGAGATGCTTTCCGCAAGCAACCCGGAAGTGACAATAGAGGTAGGAGAAACACGCATTACAACGGATGCACAAAACACACAGGCAGGTACCGGCTATTTCAAAAAATCATGGGAGGGAGCCGCCATTACACCTGATATGGGGAAAGTAACCATCAACAAAAAAGATGAAACCATCTCATGGGGGGCGGTATACCACCAGTACTTTGAGGAGCTGGAGAAAATAGAGAGCCATGCCGGCGGCGTTTCTGTAGAGAAAAACGTGTACCGGGTGGCACAAACACCCGAAGGAGAGCAGCTGACAGCACTGACGCATGGCGACAAAGTCCGCGCCGGAGACAAACTCCGCGTGCGCCTGCTCCTTACATCCGACAAAAACCTGGACTATATTCATCTTGAAGACGGTTATGCTTCCGGTTTTGAAAGCACGGAGCAGCTTTCGGGATACCGCTACCAGGATGGCCTGATGTATTACCAGGCCATGGGCGATGTCTCTGCCACCTTCTTTATCGAGACCATGAACCAGGGGACGTACGTCCTGGAATATGATGTGATTGCCGAACAGCAAGGGCACTTCTCGCTGGGCATCGCCACGCTGCAAAGTTTGTATGCACCGGAATTTTCCGCGCACTCCCAGGGGATGAAAATTGAAGTGGAACGGTAACGGAGGAGTACCCTGTTAGTGAAAGAATCATTGTTTCGCCACAGAAAGCTGAAATTACGCTTGAAGGCGGGCAAAAAACAGTGACCTTTTGCTAACATTACCTCGGTTTTGACATCAAACCCACCGATTCAGCTATTTGCGCGGTGATGCTGTATGATGCCCCGCTTTCGCAGAAATTTGCAACAAAATTGCTTGAGGAATGAATTTACGTAATAGGTTTCTACTATCCGGTTGTGCCAAAAGGCCAGGCCCGCATCCGCGTGCAAATTTCCGCCGGACACGAACAAGAACATCTCGACAAAGCCCTGAAAGCCTTCGAGAAGGTCGGTAAGGAGATGGGGATCGTTTAAGAAGCATTTTAATATTCTTAGGAAATTGGTAGAGCAGGTTTCTTTGTGGTTAAAGAAGCCTGCTTTTTAATTGTTTTTCACATAAATTTATATTTATATTTATTTTTCATAAAAATTAATTGTTTTAATCAAATGTTCTGAATGCTTAAAAATGTCATCCAAACTAGTGAGTTCATGACGCATACCTTTTTTATTTTCATCGAATAATTCTATAAAACGTTTTGACCCATCTAAATGAAGTCTGCATATGGGCTTTCTGTTGTTGTCATCTAGAATAATCCCAAAATATGATTGAGTATCACGATGAAAAATTCTATCCGCATCTACTTTTTGTCTTAGTATTCCCTTTACAATATAATAGCCCTCGAGTTCCTCTTCAGTTGTCACAATTTTTCTTTTATTTTCATCTTCAAGAACTTCTGCTGATTCTTCGACCTGCTTCTGTTCCTCATTAGTTTCTTTTTCCAAAGCAGACTTAAGCCTATTACTTACCTTTTCACTAAGCCATTGATTAATAGATTTCTTAACAATTGGCCTGAATTGCTCTATTACATTTGCCGTTGCGCGACCGCTATAGACTTTAGGTAGAAAGAACCGAATAAAGTTTTCACTTGGATTCTCAGATTCCTCATTGAGTATAGCTTTTATTTCATTTGAATACTTTAGTTCACTTGCTGTACCTACTATTTTTTCAATATCAAAATATGACTTGTGGAATTTCTTTAATTCCTGAGCTTGCTGCTCTCTTAAATTCAGCAAATCTATCTCAAGGAATGGTTTTTCATCCAGCTTATTTTGATTATCCAGGTCAGTGAAAAACTTGAATACCTGGCCATTAGTGAGAATAGCGAATTTTGCATCACATGCATGAAAGTACCTTATAAGTTGCGAATCGTGGTTCACTAATGCATCGTTTATCCCTTTGCATTCAATAAGAATAATGATTCGTTTATCGTGTTTAAGTGCATAGTCTACTTTTTCACCTTTCTTTGTTCCTACATCTGCAGTAAATTCTGGCACTACTTCATTAGGGTTAAAAACATCATATCCTAATGCCTGAATAAATGGCATAATTAGGGCGTTTTTTGTTGCTTCCTCGGTTTGAAGTTGTGGTTTCATACTCTCAACCCTGTCTGATAATTGTTTAATTTGATCTGCAAAATCCATATCTGTAGTATTTATTTGTTTTCAATAAGTTTATCAATTTTATTTTCAAGAGAATTAATTTTTCTTTCTAGCTCATCATTATTATCGCTTACCATTGCATCCACAAAAATGGAGTTAACCAAAGATAATCCAAAAATACCACCAAGTAGAAGAATGACAGAAAAATATATTTTTGAAAGAATACCAATTGACGGTGTACTATTATTTGCAATCATATCAGGAATTTCATACCACCCCTCAACCGTGAATATTCTGAAAATTGTATAAAAAGAGGTCATTGGATTATGAAAATACTCTGGTGCAATGTCTTTATATAAGAAACATGATAGGACTGAAATTATAAAAACAAAAACAAAGAAACCCATTAAGATTACTAAAGAGGCCCTCAAAGCTCTTTGAATACCCCTGATTAAATCATTAATATTGGGAAAGAACTTAATAAAGCGAAAAAATTTAATAGAGGTCACCATTTAAATTCATATCTTTACACCCTACAAACAAGAGAAAACATGGAAATATTCAGAGGTCAAAACCTTATAGAGTTTACTGAACGCTTCAAAACGGATGAAGATTGTTTGATGTATTTATCCAAAATTAAATGGGCAAATGGCTACAAATGCCG
>Ga0307955_1000198_pt1 | contig 35052 bp, 33 predicted proteins | sample OrgLakmetagen439_FD_201819 | JGI IMG/M metagenome (GOLD analysis project Ga0307955, IMG submission 201819) | Saline water microbial communities from Organic Lake, Antarctica - #439 | ecosystem: Environmental > Aquatic > Non-marine Saline and Alkaline > Saline | place: Antarctica: Organic Lake...
GCGCCGCATGTCGGCGCATCCTGAAGGGCCGGTCGCGGCGGCGGCTGAACCCGCTTTTCGTCGGATGGCTGATGGGCTGGCCCATCGGGCACGCGCTCTGCGCCTGCTCGGCAACGGAGTTCACCCACTGGCAGCAGCGCATGCGTGGCGCGCTCTCGCAGCTGCCCATGGCCTTGGGCCCGTGGATCTGGCGGCCGACAGACGGGCCGGAGTGCCCAGCGCAGATGAACCTGTTTGAAGGATTGCAGCCATGAGTATGCAGGGACGGATTGGCCGCGCCGGTGGTGCTAAGGTGAAACGCGCGCTGGGCGTCCAGGCGATCCTGGAATGGGCGTTTCGCACTGAACAGGCCCAGCTGGAGCTGCCCCCACCAAAGGATGCAACCGAGGAAGGCTCCGGCTTTGGCTTGGAATATGTCCTGATGCAGCGCGCCGCGCTGGGCTGCAAGGTCGACGGTGGCCAACACAAGATGGGCAGCTACACCCACGCAGATGCCGAGGTGATCGCCGCCACTGTCGCGGGGATGCCTGACAGTCTCGGCGGCATCCGTATGGCGATCAGCGTGGCCGAACTTGCGCGCGCCGGGATGACCCCCGACTGGATGCCCGGCATGGTCCCACGCTGCGTGCCGGTGGAAACCAAGCGCAATCAGCACGGCGAACGCTCGACGACGGTGGTGGTTGGCACTGAACGGGTGCTGACCCGGGGCAAGTGGCGCACCATCGAGGTTCTGGCCTGCCCGGTCACCTGGCGGCCGCATCCTGAACAGATCGCGTCCGCACGGCGTGGTTATGAGGATTGGTGGCAGGCGCTGGATTGGGTGCGTGATGGGCTGATCGCGGGTGGGATGCTGCGGGACGTCGAGGTGACGGCAGCGATGCCAAAGGTTCGGCCGTGGCGCTGAATGAACGCAGCGATCTTACCGGAAACTGCATCTTGCCAAATGGCATTTAATCTATATATTCATGTCATAGAGGAAAACACATGCAGTTTGCCACGATCCAGCCAACCGGCTCCCGTCCCGACCTCCCCGCCATCACGGATGAGGAGGCCGCCGCCCTTGCACGCACCACCGTGAACCTGTTTCGCGCCTGGCAGCTCAGCGACATCGAAGCCCGCACCCTGCTGGGCGACATGGCGCAGCGCACATGGGCGCGTTGGAAGGAAGGCGGAATCGGGCGGATCGACCGCGATCTGAGGGCCCGCATGGCCATCCTGATGGGGATCCACAAAGGTCTGCGATATCTCTTCAGCGACGCCGCGCGCGGCTATGCGTGGATCCGCAAACCCAATGCCAACCTTGGGGGCAAAAGCGCGCTCGACGTCATGATGCGCGGCGAGATCACCGATCTGATCGACCTGCGCAGCTATCTGGACGCCGAACGCGGCGCATGGTGACAGCGCCGGTGCGCCGCGTGGTCTGGCCGCGCAGCGTCCGCATCATCCGCTCGATCTATCCGCCCATCGACCTGTTCGAGGACATCGCCGATCCGGCGGATTGGGAGGCATTGGCTTCGGCCGAAGCCAAGTTCAATCCACGCATCCGTGACAGCATCGGCGATCTGGCAAAGGTGCCGGTGGCCCGCCGCGTCACTGGGCCCGGCGCAAGCTGGGTCATGGCCCCCTTTGTCCACTGCTCGCGGTCACGGCCGGGGCGGTTTAGCGATGGGTCGTTCGGGATGTATTACGCAGGCGACAGCACAAAGGTGGCGATTTCTGAGACCATCCATCACCACACGAAAACCATGCTCGCCACAAAGGAAGCTCCCGGCTGGACATCGCAATTCCGCGAACTGATCGGATCGGTCGACGCCGAATTTGACGATGCCTCCGGATTGGATGACCTGCTGCACCCGGATGACTATGCCGCCTCTCAGGTCTTCGGCGCAGAGCGGCGCGGTGCCGGGTCGAACGGCATTTTCTGGCCCAGCGTGCGCTTCGCAGGCGGCTGTTGCATCGCCGCATTCTGGCCAGACGTGGTTCCGATCCCCGCACAGGGGGCGCATTTCGCCTACCACTGGAATGGAAGCGCGGTTGATTACGTCAAGGAGCTGGATACGGGTGCGATCATTGGCGTCTATTAGCATTGCAAGGTGTCATAGCCCAATGGACCGGAATGATCACACGTTGCAGCGGAACCTTCTCACCCCTACGATCAAGATCAAACTACGGCCGCATAAATGCTCAATTCAATCAATAAAATGCCTTCATCAACTGATCTGGCATATCATCAGGACTGTTAAACTCGCCCATGAACCAAATTGCTCACAACAGGCTCGTATCTTTCATCTGGTCTATCGCCGACGACTGCCTTCGCGACGTCTATGTCCGGGGGAAATACCGTGATGTCATCTTGCCGATGGTCGTTCTGCGTCGCCTGGACACCCTTCTGGAACCCACCAAAGCCGACGTTCTGGAAGAGGTCCGCTTCCAAAAGGACGAGATGAAGGCCACCGAACTGGACGACGCGCCCCTCAAGGCAGCCTCCGGTTACGTATTTTTCAACACCAGCAAATGGACGCTGAAGCAGCTGCACGCCACCGCCACCAACAACCAGCAGATCCTGCTGGCAAACGTGGAGGATTATCTGAACGGGTTCAGCGACAACGTCAAAGAGATCATCCAGCGGTTTAAGCTGCTGGAACAGATGCGCCACATGGCCGACAAGCAGGTTCTGCTGGACGTACTGGAAAAGTTCATCTCGCCTTACATCAACCTGACGCCGCATCTGGTCGAAGACCCCGAAGGCAATACCATGCCGGGCCTCAGCAACCTCGGTATGGGTTATGTGTTCGAAGAACTGATCCGCAAGTTCAACGAGGAAAACAACGAAGAGGCGGGCGAACACTTCACCCCACGTGAGGTGATCCACCTGATGACCCACCTGGTCTTTGATCCGATCAGGGACCGGCTGCCCCCCGTCATGACCATCTACGACCCCGCCTGCGGCAGTGGCGGCATGCTGACGGAATCGCAGAACTACGTCATCGACCCCGATGGCCAGATCAAGGCGACAGGCGACGTCTACCTTTATGGCAAGGAAATCAACGACGAGACCTATGCCATCTGCAAATCCGACATGATGATCAAGGGCAACAACCCCGAAAACATCAAGGTCGGCTCGACACTATCCACCGACGAATTCGCCGCAAGTCGCTTCGACTTCATGCTGTCCAACCCGCCCTACGGCAAAAGCTGGAACAGCGAGCTGAAATACATCAAGGACGGCAAGGACGTCATCGACCCCCGCTTCAAGGTCGACCTCGGCGATTACTGGGGCAAAACCGAAACCCAGGACGCCACCCCCCGCTCCAGCGACGGCCAGTTGCTGTTCCTGATGGAGATGGTTGGCAAGATGAAGTCCACCAAGGACAGCGCCATCGGTGCACGCATTGCCTCGGTGCACAACGGCTCCAGCCTGTTCACCGGCGACGCGGGCAGCGGCGAATCCAACATCCGCCGCCACATCATCGAAAACGATATGCTGGACACCATCATCCAGCTGCCGAACAACCTGTTCTACAACACCGGCATCACCACCTACATCTGGCTTCTGACCAACGCCAAACCCGAGGCGCGCCGTGGCAAGGTCCAGCTGATCGACGCCAACCTGCTGTTCCGCAAGCTGCGCAAGAACCTTGGCGACAAGAACTGCGAATTTGCCCCCGAGCATATCGACGAAATCGTCGCGGCCCACCTCGCCTTCGAACCCGTCGAACGCCACATCGACGAGAACGGTGATCCGACAGGCATTGCCGTGCAGATCTTCGACAACACCGATTTCGGCTATCACAAGGTCACCGTTGAGCGCCCCGACCGTCGCCGCGCCCAGTTCAGCGCCGAACGGCTGGAAACCCTGCGCTTCGACAAATCCCTGCGCGAGCCGATGGCGCATCTATGGGCCGAGCATGGCGAAGCGGTCTATCAGCCCGGCTTTCTGAAATCGCAGGCCAAGGCGATCCAGACCTGGTGCGAGGAACAGGAGATTACCCTGAACGCCAAGGCGCGGGCCAAGCTGGTCGATACGGCGCTCTGGGTCCGCCTGCGCGATCTGATCGCGGTAGGCACGCAGCTGATGCAGGATGTCGGCACCGAAGAGACGCCCGATTACAACACCTTCCGCGACCGCGTGACCAAGGTGCTGAAGGCCCGCAAGATCAAGCTGTCGGCGACCGAGAAGAACGCCATCCTGAACGCGGTCAGCTGGTATGCCGATGACGCCGAAAAGGTCATCGACAAATCCCTGCGCCTGTCGGGCGCCGAGCTTGCGGCGGTGACGGCGCGGCTGGGCTGCGATGTGGCCGATCTGGGTGATTTCGGTCTGTATAGGCAAGCCGACGGCAGCTGGCTGACCTATGCCTCCAACGCCGATCTGCGCGATAGCGAGTCTGTGCCGCTGAAAGACAGCATCCACCGCTATTTCAGGGCCGAGGTGAAGCCCCATGTCGATGAGGCGTGGATCAACCTCGACACGGTCAAGATCGGGTATGAGATCAGTTTCAACAAATACTTCTACCGCCACAAACCCCTGCGCGGCCTGGACAAGGTGACGGCGGATATTCTGGCGCTGGAACAGCAGGCGGACGGGCTGATCTCGGACATTCTGGGTGTGCCGGTTGCGGCGCTGTCGGAGGTCGAATGATGGAAGAGTTGGGCTATCGGCCATACGGATCCTACAAGGACAGTCACGCGAGCTGGCTCGGCGAAGTGCCGTCAGACTGGCAGGTTGGTCCCGGCCGGATTTGCATCTACGAGAACAGGGATAAAAACACCGGCATGAAGGAAAGCACCGTGCTTTCCCTCAGCTATGGTCGCGTCATTGTCAAAGACGAGGACAAGATGACCGGGCTGGTGCCGGAAAGCTATGAAACCTACCAGATCGTTCAGCCCGGCGACATCATCATTCGCGGCACCGACCTTCAGAACGACGTCACCAGCCTTCGCACTGGGCTGGCTAAGGATCACGGCATCATCACTTCGGCTTACATCAACCTGCGCCCAAAACCGAACGCCTACGCCGAGTTTCTGCACTACCTCTTACATTCCTATGACGTCAAGAAGGTCTTCTACGGCTTGGGATCAGGCCTGCGCCAGAACCTTTCCTATGTTGACTTTAAGTATCTCACAATTCCGCTCCCCAGCCTTCCTGAACAGCGTGCCATTGTGGCCTTCCTTGATGACAAATGCGCCAAGATCGAGGGGGCGGTGAAGATCAAGGAAGACCAGATCGCGCTGCTGCGCGAGCGGCGGCAGATCATCATCCAGGACGCCGTCACCGGCGGCTTGAACCCCGCCGCCCCGATGAAAGACAGCGGCATCGACTGGATCGGCCAAATCCCCGCGCATTGGGAATTGAAGTCCATTCGCTATGCTTTCCGCTTTCGGAACTACCAGCGGGTTCCCATCAGCGCATCTGACCGTGAAGGCAAGCAGGGGGAATACCCCTACTATGGGGCGAGCGGCATCATCGACTATGTTCAGGATTACATATTCGATGAAGATCTGATCCTGATTGCAGAGGACGGTGCGAATCTGCTCAGTAAATCGACCCCGCTGGCATTTGTGGCGACAGGGAAGTACTGGGTGAACAATCACGCGCATATTCTTGAGCCGCTTTTCCCCGGCTTCAAGTATTGGGCCGAATTGCTCAGCGCGGCGGATTACACCGTCTACATCTCCGGCTCTGCTCAGCCAAAGCTTACTCGGGATAGATTGGGAAGCGTTCGTGTTCCCGTTCCTCCAGCGGATGAAAGAAACGCAATAATTTCATTCATTGAGCAAGAATCCGACAAGTTCCGCAACGCCATCTCGATCAAAGAACGCCAGATCGCGGCACTCAAAGAATACAAAACCAGCCTTATCAACGCGGCCGTCACCGGCAAGATCAAAGTCATTTAAGGGGGCAGCATGGTCAGCAACACACGCGAAATCGCACTCGAACAGGCCATTCAGAAACATCTGACCGGCCACACGACCGAAAGCCTCGCAGGCCAGCCCGCACCGGTGGGCAGTGGCCCCTATCGCATCGGCCTGCCCGGTGATTTCAACGCGCAGTTTGCCCTCGACACTGCGATGTTCTGGCAGTTCCTGCACGCGACACAGGGCAAGGAACTGGCCAAGCTGCAATCGCGCAATCCGTCCGATTGGCAGGCCAAGATCCTTGAACGCTTTGATCGCATGATCAAGAAGAACGGCCTGCTGCATCTGCTGAAAAAGGGCCTCGACGTTGACGATGCGCATCTGACGCTGATGTATCCTGCACCGCTGGCCAGCTCTGCCGCTCGTGTCCACGAGAACTTCACCGCCAATATTTTCAGCATCACCCGCCAGGTCCGCTATAGCCAGACCAACCCGCTGGAAGAGATCGACATGGTGCTGTTCCTGAACGGTATGGCCCTGATCACGGTCGAATTGAAAAACGCCTGGACCGGCCAGACCGCCCGCTTTCACGGCCAAAAGCAGTATCGAGAGAACCGCGACAACACCCAGCCCTTGCTGCAATTCGGCCGCGCGCTGGTGCACATGGCGGTGGACACCGACGAGGTGTTCATGGCGACCAAGCTGACCGGCCCCGCGACATTCTTCCTGCCCTTCAACAAGGGCCACAACAACGGCGAGGGTAACCCGCCCAACCCGAACGGCCACAGATCGGCCTATCTGTGGGAAGAGGTGTTCCAGCCCGCCAGCCTTGCGGGCATCATCCAGCATTTCGTGCTGCTAGAAGGCAAGGCCACCGATCCGCTGGCCAAGAAATCGCTGATCTTCCCGCGCTATCAGCAATTGGACGTGGTGCGCCGCCTGCTGGACCACGCCTCGACCAACGGCGTCGGCCACAGCTATCTGATCCAGCATTCGGCGGGCTCGGGCAAATCAAACTCAATTACGTGGGCGGCCTATCAGCTGATCGAAACCTATCCCAAAAGCACCAGCCTGCCCGGCGCGCGCGGTCTGGACCAGCCGCTGTTCGACAGCGTTATCGTAGTGACGGACCGCCGGTTGCTGGACAAGCAGCTGCGCGACAACATCAAGGATTTCTCCGAGGTCAAGAACATCGTCGCCCCGGCGCTGCGGTCGGCCGACCTGAAATCGGCGCTGGAGAACGGCAAGAAGATCATCATCACGACGATCCAGAAGTTCCCCTTCATCATCGACGGCATTTCCGACCTGAGCGACAAGCGGTTCGCCGTGATCATCGACGAGGCCCACAGCGGCCAGAGCGGGCAAGCGCATGACAACATGAACCGCGCGATGGGCGCGGGCGAGGTGGACCCGGACGAAGATGATCCGCAAGACCGCATCCTGGCCGCGATGCAGTCACGCAAGATGCGCGGCAACGCGTCCTATCTGGCCTTCACGGCCACCCCCAAGGCGACCACGCTTGAGAAATTCGGCGAGCGCCAGCCTGATGGCAGTTTCAAGCCGTTCCACCTTTATAGCATGAAGCAGGCCATCGAAGAGGGCTTTATCCTCAACGTTCTGGCCAACTATACGACCTACAAAAGCTATTACGAAATCCAGAAATCGGTTGAGGAAAATCCGCTTTTCGACACCAAGAAGGCCCAGAAGAAACTGCGCGCCTATGTCGAACGCAGCCAGCACACGATCAACACCAAGGCCGAGATCATGCTGGACCATTTCATCCCGCAGGTGGTGAACACCAAGAAGCTGCGCGGCAAGGCCAAGGGGATGATCATTACCCAGAACATCGAGGCAGCGATCCGCTACTACAAGGCGGTGACCAAGCTGCTCGATGCGCAAGGAAACCCGTTCAAGGCGCTGATCGCCTTTTCTGGGGAAAAGACCGTCGACGGCATGAAATACACTGAAGCGGACTTGAACGGCTTTCCCGAAAGCGAAACGCGGGACAAGTTCGACACCGATGACTACCGGCTGCTGATCGTCGCGAACAAGTACCTGACCGGGTTCGACCAGCCCAAGCTGACCGCGATGTACGTGGACAAGAAGCTGCAGTTCGTGCTGGCCGTCCAAGCGCTGTCCCGTTTGAACCGTTCAGCCCCGAAGCTGGGCAAGCGGACGGAAGACCTGTTCATCCTCGATTTCTTCAACAGCGTCGATGACATCAAGACCGCGTTCGACCCTTTCTACACCGTGACCACGCTGTCCGAGGCGACCGACGTCAACGTGTTGCACGAATTGAAGGACGCAATGGATGAGGTCGGCGTTTACGAATGGCAGGAGGTCGAAGACTTCGTCTCACGATACTTCGCCGGTGAAGATGCTCAGACCCTTAGCCCGATCATCGATATCGCGGCCAATCGCTTCAACTCGGAACTGGAGTTGCCCGACCCAGAGAAGATCGACTTCAAGATCAAGGCGAAGCAGTTCGTGAAGATCTACGGTCAGATGGCATCCATCATCCCGTTTGAAGTGCTCGAATGGGAAAAGCTGTTCTGGCTGCTGAAGTTCCTGGTGCCCAAGCTGAAGATCAGGGATCCCGACCAAGACATGCTCGACGAGCTTCTGGAGGCTGTTGATCTCTCGTCCTATGGCTTGGAGCGCACCAGGCTGAACCATGAAATCGGGCTCGATGCATCCGACACTGAACTTACGCCCCAAAACCCCAACCCACGCGGCAACCGCGACGGCGACCCGGAAACGGACCCGTTGGATGAAATCATTCGCAGCTTCAACGAGCGGTGGTTTCAAGGCTGGAGCGCGACGCCCGAGGAGCAGCGGGTCAAGTTCATCAATATCGTCAACAGCATACGTGCTCACCCGGATTACTCTGCAAAGTACGAGGCCAATGCAGATCCCTTCAACCGTGGCCTCGCCTTGGAAAAGATGCTGCAAGACGTGATGCTGAAACGGCGGAAAGACGAGCTGGAGCTCTATAAGTTGTTTGCGTCTGATCCAGCGTTCAAGGCTGCCTGGAGCCAGAACATCGAACAAGTGCTGAACAAGAACTTGGACAACCAACCCGGCGCTTGACGCGAAGGCGCTGGGCGTTGGCGTTCAGGTCCGCAAGTTTCCCGCACGGCTCGATCTACCAGCCCCCCTCCCGATGGTTCCTCCCCGGCCCCAAACGTATACGGGGGGGCGCAGCGCGGCATTTCGCTAGCGACTGGCTTCTTCACCGGGGAATCCACTTGGAATCCACCTCGGCGAAAGCGCGAAATAAAGTCACAATATTACAGCGCCTTACGTTGGTTTACCCAACTCTCAGAGTGGATTTTACTATTTTTGTCAAGAATCCACCCAGCGGAAGCCAGGGAAGCCAGGGAATCCAGGGAAGCCACTTTGACCAGAAGCCAGGCATCGGAAGCCACTCCGTGGTGAAGGCATTGAATCCACGTCCGTTTTCGGATTGACAGACCTGCCCCCCTTGACTCATACCTTGACCATCGACGTAGAGCGCCCGCAGGTATCCCCGCGCGGGCATTTTCGTTTCCCCCACATCGCGGACCCCGATCCTGTCGCTGGCCATGTTGCCCGCGCGCATCGGCACGTCCGCCTGCCCGAGAGAGCCACCCATGGACCTGGTCTTTGCACCGAGCCAGATCGAGACCTGGCCGATCGACCGGCTGCGCCCCTACGTCCGCAACGCCAAGATCCACGGCACCGACCAGGTGGCCAAGATCGCTGCCAGCATGGCGAAGTTCGGCTGGACCGTGCCCTGCATGGTGGCCGACGATGGCGAGCTGATCGCGGGGCATGGCCGGGTGCTGGCGGCGGCGATGCTGGGGCTGAAGGACGTGCCGATAATCAGGCTCAGCCATCTCGACGAGGCGGAACGCCGCGCCTACCGCATCGCCGACAATAAATTAACCGAGCTGGGCGAATGGGACGAGGCCATACTGCGCGACGAGATCGCGGGCTTGTTGGCAGAGGATTTCGACCTGTCGCTGCTCGGGATCACCGACGAGGATCTGGATGCTCTGCTGCGTGATCCGGATCAGGCGGAAGGCGGCGCAGTCGAGGGCGAAGATGACATTCCCGACCCTCCGGTCACGCCGGTGTCGGCGCTCGGAGACCTTTGGCAGCTTGGATCGCACCGGCTGATCTGCGGCGACAGCACGTCTGCCGACGTTGTCGGGCGGCTGCTGGGCGATGTGCGCCCGCTGTTGATGGTCACCGACCCGCCCTACGGCGTGGAGTATGACCCAAGCTGGCGCAACCAGGCGGGTGCGGCCAAGACCAAACGCACCGGCAAGGTGCTCAATGACGACCGTGCCGATTGGCGCGAGGCTTGGGCGCTGTTTCCCGGTGATGTCGCCTATGTCTGGCACGGCGCTCTGCACTCCTCGACCGTGGCCGAAAGCCTGGTGGCTGCCGGATTTGCTGTCCGGTCACAAATCATCTGGGCCAAGGACCGTCTCGTTCTCAGCCGGGGCGATTACCACTGGCAGCACGAACCCTGCTGGTATGCCGTCAAGAAAACCGGCAAAGGGCACTGGGCGGGCGACCGCAAGCAGACCACACTGTGGCAAATTTCAGGCAAGGACCAGGACGCCGCCACCGTGCACGGCACTCAGAAGCCGGTCGAATGCATGCGGCGTCCGATCCTGAACAACTCCAGCCCCGGCCAAGCCGTGTTTGAACCCTTCATGGGATCCGGCACGACGCTGATCGCGGCGGAAACGACCGGGCGCGCCTGTTTCGGGATCGAGTTGAACCAGGTTTACGTCGATGTCGCAATCGAGCGCTGGCAGCAATTCACCGGGGCCAATGCTGTACTGGCAGACACCGGCGAGACCTTTGCCGACCTGAAGACGAAGAGGCTGGCGGCATGAATGTGCCATTGCTGCCGGGCCGGATCGAACACTGGCCACTCGCCCGTCTGAAGCCCTACGCCCGCAACGCCAAGACCCATGACGCCGATCAGGTCGCCAAGATCGCCGCCAGCATGGCAGAGTTCGGCTGGACCGTGCCGGTGCTGGTCGCGACCGATGGCGAGCTGATCGCAGGCCACGGTCGCGTCCTGGCGGCTGCCCAACTCGGCTTGACCGAAGCACCGGTTATCATTCTTGGCCACCTGACCGAGGCGCAGCGCCGGGCTTACCGGATCGCCGACAACAAACTGACCGAGCTTGGCGGCTGGGACGAAGCCCTGCTCCTGCAAGAATTGCAGGCCCTGCTGGCCGAGGATTTCGACCTCGGGCTGATCGGGATCCCCGAAGATGAACTGGACGCCCTGCTGGCAGACGCCGACGACCGTCCTGTGATTTCTGACGATGCCGCCGATGCCATTCCCGAACTGCCTACTGAGCCGATCACCCGCCCCGGCGACATCTGGGCGCTGGGCAAGCACCGGATGTGCTGCGGCGATGCCACCGATCCTGCTGCCGTGGCCAAGCTGATGCAGAATGAGACGGCGACGCTGATGTTCACCTCGCCGCCCTACGCCCAGCAGCGCGACTACGGTGCGGCCAAGGAGAAGGTCGGCGATTGGGATGCGCTGATGCAGGGCGTGTTTGCCGCGGCCCCGGTCTGCGCCGACGCGCAGGTCTTGGTCAACCTTGGCCTCATCCACCGCGACAGTGAATGGCAGCCCTATTGGGAAGGATGGGTGGAATGGATGCGCACCTCTGGCTGGCGGCGGTTTGGCTGGTATGTGTGGGATCAGGGCCCGGGTCTGCCGGGCGACTGGAACGGCCGCCTGGCCCCGTCGCACGAGTTCATTTTCCACTTCAACCGCAGCCCTCGCAAGCCGCACAAGACCGTCCCGTCCAAACACGCTGGCGAAACCCTCGGCGGCGGTGGGCTGCGCGGCGCCGACGGCACCGTCCACGCCAAGACCGGAACCGGCAACGCGATCCAGAGCCACCGCATCCCCGATAGCGTCTTCCGGATCATGCGCCACAAAGGCGGGCTCGGGGCGGCTGGATCGCACCCGGCAGTATTCCCGGTGGCACTGGTCGAGGCGGTGCTGACGGCGTTCAGCGATCCCGACGACCTGATCTACGAGCCGTTTTGCGGCTCTGGCACCCAGCTGGTCGCCGCGGAACGCGCTGGGCGGCGATGTTTCGCGATGGAACTGGACCCAGTCTATTGCGACGTTGCCGTGCGGCGCTGGGAATTGGCGACGGGGCGGACAGCCAGTCGCGTCGCCTTGAAGGGAAAAGACCAGAAGCCTGCGCGCCGGGCGAGGAAGCGTGCATGACGCAGTCGCATCGCATGTCGCTGATCGAGGCCACCGCCAACGTCGCGGTGGGATATGCGCTGGCCGTCGCCACGCAAATCATCGTTTTTCCATGGTTCGGCCTGCACCCAAGCCTCGGCGAGAACTTGGGACTAGGCGCCCTGTTCACCGCGATCTCGCTCCTGCGCAGCTATGCACTGCGCAGGCTATTTGAACGCTTGCGGTAACACTCGGGATCAGCCCGCGTCGAGTTTGTACACGGTGCCGCGCCCGTCGATCTTTTCCGACGTGACGGGCAGGCCCAGCTTCTTCTTGAGCCCGCCCGAAATCAGGCCACGCGCGCTATGGGCCTGCCATCCGGTCGCCTCGACGATCTCAGCGATTGATACACCCTCGGGCCGCTGAAGGAGCGCGATGATCTGCGCCTGCTTGGTGCCGGTGCGGATGGCGACGGGTTTCGGGGCTTCGGGCACCCCACTTTCGGCGGGCTCGGCATCCGTTTGCGGCTGCGCCTTGCGCGGCCCGGTGACAGCCTTGGCGACCACGGGCTCGATCCCGATGGCCTCGAGCCCAGCCTCTGTCGCGATCAGTGTGATGCCATGGCCATCGCCGGTCTCGCGCCAGAGCGGCTCGCCCTTGCGGAGATCTGCATCGACCTCCTCGAGCCAGCCGTTGGTGATCATGCGGGTGACCGCCATCTTCGCGGCGGCGCCATGCAGCCCTTCGGGCAGCGGCATGGCCAGATTGCCGGGGCGGGTTGCAGCGCGGCTGAGGGTGATTGACTGGGTGTCGGTGAGTTTGGGCATCGGGCGTCTCCTGTCTCGGGCCGCGATCATGGCGAGCCTTCCTACGACCCCAGCCGCGCGATGCGCGCGGCTGGAGCCCGAGGGCGCTGGTGGTCAGCGGGCGTGTTCGCCCTCGCATAAGGCGCTGTCGGTGATGCGCTTGAGCAGCCCGGCGTGGTGCTCGAGGGTGCCGACCATGGCCCAGCCGACCTCTTCGGGATGGCAGTTGAAATGGTCGTCGCTGAGCGTCTGCAGGCGGGCGAGCATCTCGTCGATCTCGGTCTTCTTGCCGATGAAGGCATTCAGGGCGGCTTCGCGGTTGCGCCGGGCCTTCTCGGCGCGCAGCTGGTGGCGGGGTGTGGTGGTCGGGTTGAGGCGTGTCATGGCATGGCTCTGTTGGGTGAGGTGGATCGTTTTCATGTCATCACAATCGCTCTGCTGCGGCGATTGTCGTAGGCAATTCCAAGCAATATCAGTGCTTTCTGATTACACTGGGGACCTCAAATCAGCTGCAGGTCGGCCAGCACGGCGCTGGCAGCGGCCAGCTGCGTGGTCGGCAATTCGATCTTGATGTGCGAGATCACATCGGAGGCCTCGGCGGTGATCCCGTCCTCGCGCAGCGCGGCCTCGATGGCTGCGGCGACGGCGTTGGGGCGCGAGCGGTCGAACTGGTCAGGCAGCGCGTCGTGATCGATGCGGATTGTGGTGATGGCGGTCATGGTCTGGTCTCCGATCCGGGATGATTTGCTGATCCGAGACTCGCTCGATCGCGAAGTGTAATCAACTGAATAAGATCACAATTTCCATTTATTTCCAATATCTTGAGGTCACGTCCCATCGCCATGGAAGGTATGTCCGAACGTGAGTATTCCGCCCATTCCGGCCTGTCGCGCGGGGCGATCCAGAAGGCGCGCAAGGCTGGTCGGCTGGTCGTCTACAAGGACGGGTCGATCAACGCGGCAGCCTCCGATACGCGCCGGGCGGACATGACCGACCCGGATCAGCAGCGCCGCAGCACCGGCGGCGATACCGGGTTCTCGGGGCCAGCGGACAGTTCGTCCTACCTCAAAGCCCGTACGGCGCTGACGGTCTATCAGGCCCAGGAACGCCAGCTGGCGATCCAGAAGAAGAAGGGCGCGCTGGTCGACCGGGCGCGCGCCGAAGCGCTGGTGTTTCGCCTGGCGCGCCAGGAGCGCGATGTTTGGGTGACCTGGCCCAGCAGAGTGGCGGCGTTGATGGCGGCCGAAGTGGCGGCAGAGGTGGAAAAGCAATCCGGGCAGCCGGTGATCATCGAGGCCGCGATCCTGCAAAGGGTGCTGGAAACCCATGTCAGAGCGCAACTCGAAGCCCTCGCCGATCTCAGGGTCAGCCTCGGGTGACGTCGGCGATCTCACCGACGATCAGCTGACGGACGGGCTCGACCTCAGCTTTGACGGGGCCGAGGATGTCTTGCGGTCCTGGCGTCGCGGCGTGAGCCCTGATCCTGACCTGACGGTGTCGGAATGGGCGGATGCGCACCGCAAACTGTCCTCGCGGGCGTCGGCCGAACCGGGGCGGTATCGCACATCTCGCACGCCGTACCTGCGCGAGATCATGGATGCGCTGTCGCCGAGGCACCCGGCGCAACGGATCAGCTTCATGAAGGCCGCACAGGTTGGCGCGACCGAGGCGGGCAACAACTGGATCGGGTTCGTAATCCACCACGCACCCGGGCCGATGCTGGCAGTATTGCCGACGGTGGAAATGGCCAAACGCACGTCGCGCGGGCGGCTGGACCCGCTGATTGCGGAAAGCCCCGCACTTCGGGAGCGGGTGAATCCGGCGCGGTCGCGGGATGCGGGCAACTCGATGCTGTCCAAGGAATTTCCGGGCGGCATTCTTGTGCTGACCGGGGCGAACAGTGCCACCGGCCTGCGGTCGATGCCCGCGCGCTATATCTTTCTGGACGAGGTTGACGCCTATCCAGCCTCTGCTGACGAGGAAGGCGATCCGGTCACACTGGCCGAGGCCCGGACCACCACCTTCTCGCACCGGCGCAAGGTGTTCATGGTCTCGACGCCGACCATCCGGGGCATCAGCCGGATCGAGCGGGAATACGAGGCCAGCGATCAGCGCCGCTACTTCGTGCCCTGCCCGCATTGTGGCCATATGCAATGGCTGCAGTTTGAACGCCTGCGTTGGGATAAAGGACGGCCTGACACGGCGACCTATCATTGCGAGGGCTGCGAGAAGCCCATCGCCGAGCATCACAAGACGCAGATGCTGGCGGCAGGAGAGTGGCGGGCGACGGCGACCTCAGTTGATCCGCATTCCATCGGCTTCCACATCTCGGCGCTCTATTCGCCCTTGGGCTGGAAAAGCTGGCAGCAGATCGCGCGCGACTGGCTCGCAGCCCAAGGCTCCGAGGAGATGCTGCGCGCCGCGCGCAACACTCTGTTTGGCGAGACATGGGTCGAAAGTGGAGATGCACCGGAATGGCAGCGGCTGGCAGAGCGGCGCGAGGCTTATGGCGGAGCGCAGATTCCGGAAGGCGGGTTGTTCCTGACTGCCGGTGTCGATGTGCAGAAGGACCGAATTGAGGTCGATGTCTGGGCCTGGGGCCGGGACAGGACAAGCTGGTTGGTCGATCACATCGTCATCGCGGGCGGTCCCGACGATCCACAGTGCTGGGACAAGCTGACCGCCCTCTTGGGGCGGACTTGGGCGTGTGCCAATGGTGCTGTGATGATCATCGGCAAGCTGGCCATCGACACCGGGTACGAGGCCCCAGCTGTTTATGCATGGGCGCGGAAACAGGGGTTCGACCAGGTCTCGCCAATCAAGGGCCTGGAGGGCTTCAACCGCGCGACGCCGGTGTCGGGCCCGACCTTTGTCGATGCGACCATCGGCGGCAAACGTCTGCGCCGCGGTGCGCGATTGTGGTCCGTGGCCACGGCGACGTTCAAGACCGAAACCTACCGCTTCCTGCGGCTTGAACGGCCCTCGGACGAGGACCGGGCGCTGGGCGTCTGTGATGCCCCCGGCACCGTGCATCTGCCTGACTGGATCGACACCGAATGGCTGAAGCAGCTGGTGGCCGAACAACTGATCACTGTGCGCAACAAGCGCGGTTACAGCCACCCCGAATGGCAGAAAATGCGCGAGCGCAACGAGGCGCTGGACTGCCGCGTTTATGCCCGGGCGGCGGCGTGGATCATGGGCGCGGATCGCTGGGATGATGCGACATGGCGGCGGCTTGAGGAACAGGCCGGGGTGGAAACGCGCCCGGCACCGCAACCTACCGCTCTTCCTGAACTGGCCGCGCCTGCTGCGCCGAAAGCCGGAACACCAACGACGCCACGGCGAAAACGCCGGGCTTACACACCGAACTTCATGAGGGATTGAGATGGATCTGGAACGGATGCGCACCTTGCTGGCGGCACTGCAGGAAGCGCGCTACGCGGGCGTCCGCTCGGTCAGCTATGACGGCAAGACCATCAACTACGGCTCGGACACAGAACTGGCGAACGCGATCAGCGATCTGGAAGGCCGGATTGCCACGGCCGCTTCTGGTGCCCCGCGTCGTCGGCGCTGGGGCACTGTCGCCTCAAAGGGTCTGTGACAGATGGCATTCGAGGCATTCCGCCAGCGGCTCGGCAGCATCATTGGTGGGTTTGATGCAGCCCAAGCCCATCGGCGTCTGCGCGGGTTCCGGGCGAGCCGCGCCCATGTGAACACGCTGATCGCGGCCTCGGGCGACACCATTACCGCCCGTGCGCGCTGGCTGGTCAGGAACAATGGCTATGCCGCGAATGCGGTGGAGTCTTTCGCGAGCAATGTCGTCGGCGATGGGATCAAACCCTCGTCGACCATCGCCGATGCCGCAAAGAAGGAAGAGCTGCAGGCGCTGTGGCTGGCCTGGACGGATGACGCTGACGCGGAAGGGCTGACAGACTTCTATGGGCTGCAGCGCCGGGCGGCGCGCGAAGTGTTCCTATCTGGTGAGGTCTTCATCCGCATCCGACCGCGCCGCGCGGAAGACGGTCTGACCGTGCCGCTACAATTGCAGATGCTCCCCGCTGAAATGCTACCCCTCGACATGAACCGCACGCTGTCAGGCGCTGGGCTGATCCGGCAGGGGATCGAATTCGACGGCATCGGTCGCCGCGTCGCCTATCACTTCCTGCGCCGCCATCCCGGTGATTTGACCGATCCAGGCCTCACCAATGAGACCGTCCGTGTGCCCGCCGCAGATGTGATCCATGTTCTTGACCCGGTCGAGGCTGGTCAGTTGCGCGGTGTGTCGCGCTTTGCAGCCGCCATCGTCAAGCTGTTCACGCTGGACCTCTATGACGACGCGGAGCTGGAGCGGAAGAAAATCGCGGCGATGTTCGCGATGTTCATCACCTCGCCCGCGCCAGAAACGCCGCTGGAACCGACCGAGGAGGATCTGGAAGTCGAACCCGGCCAGGTGGTGCGGCTGGATCCCGGCGAGGATGTCTCGACCCCGTCCACGCCAGATTCTGGTGGCACCTATGAGCTGTTCCAATACCGAACCTTGCTGCAAATCGCGGCGGCGCTGGGCATCCCCTACGGCTACCTGACGGGTGACACCGCCAAGGGCAACTTCTCAAACACACGGATATCACTGATCGAATTCCGCCGCCGCATCTCGGCCTGGCAGCATGGCGTGCTGGTGTTCCAGCTCTGCCGCGCGGTGTGGTCCCGCTGGATGGATGTGGCCGTGTTGTCCGGGGCCATCGATCTGCCAGGCTATGACAGCCAACGCCGCCAATATCAGGCCTGCGCCTGGTTGCCGACCAAATGGGACTGGATCGATCCGATGAAGGACGCGTCCGCAGAGATCCTGCAGATCGAATCCGGTCTGAAATCGCGCACGCAGGCCATTTCTGAACGCGGATATGACGCAGAACAGGTCGACCGCGAAATTGCCGCTGAACGCAAACGCGAATTGTCACTGGGTCTCGACTTCCGCCGTCCGGGATCCCCGGCACAGGGGCCGGGCGCGGCGAAGGAAAATGACAACACCCAGCGGGACGACAACGCCAACGACGACGAAGCAGACGACAGCGCTGATGAAAAAACCGAAGCCAAGCAGGGCGTATGATGCACCATGCCCAGATCGCCCAGCGCGCCTTCAACACGCCACTGATGGTGGACCCTGCCAAGGCGCTGGCTTTCCTGTCTGGCCTCGGACCACGCATTACGGGACAGGAGATCACGTTTTCGGGCGCTGAATTGCCTGCCAATGATATTGAGCATGCGGCCTTGCCTGCTCACGCCTCTTTGTTCGGCAATGATCTTGCCCAGCGTCACCAGCGCAATGGCATTCAGCCCTTTGCGGTGGTGGATGGCATCGCCGTCATCGAAATCGCGGGCACACTTGTGCACCGTGGCGCATGGATCGGACAATCCTCGGGGCTGACCTCTTATGAAGGCATCGCTGCCCAGCTTCAGGCCGCGCTGTCCGATCCCGGCGTGCGCGGCATTGCGCTCGATATCGACAGCTTTGGAGGCGAGGTGGCGGGCGCCTTCGATCTGGCCGACCGCATTCGGGCGGCGCGGGCACAGAAGCCGGTGCACGCCTTCGTCGCTGAACATGCGCTGTCCGCTGGCTACGTTCTGGCCTCCCAAGCCGACCGCATCATCCTGCCTCGCACCGGTGCTGTCGGCAGCATCGGGGTGGTGGCGCTGCACACCGATATGAGCGGGGCACTCGACCAGAAGGGCATCGCCGTCACGCTGATCCATTCCGGGGTCCACAAGATTGACGCCAATCCGTACCAGCCACTGCCCGACGCCGTGCACGACCAGATGCAGCGCGAGCTAGAGGTCGTGCGCTTCCTGTTCGCAGAAATCGTTGCTGCAGGGCGCGGGGATCGGTTGACCCATGCGGCCGCTATCGCAACAGAGGCCGCCGTATTCCGCGGATCCTATGCCATCGCCGCCGGTCTTGCCGACGATCTCGCCGATCCCGTCATGGCCTTCCGTACGTTCGCCGCCGCGCCCCGCGGCACCACTCCCCCCAGCAGAAAGGGTCCACAGATGACCACCACGCCCACCGACATCCCGAACCCGGCACCGACAGCCGTCACCAATCCCACACAGACGACAACGACGGCCGCACCAACGATGCCCGTTGTGTCGGTTGCAGTGGCACCCGACACAACGGCAATGAACGCCGACGCTGTTCGTGCAGAAGCAGCCGAGGTCGCGCAGGTCTGTGCCCAAGCCGCCCGGCTCGGGGTTCAGATCGACGCCGCCGACGCCGTCACGCGCGGGTTGAAGCCCGAAGCCTTGCGCGCCCGCGTCCTGGCCGATCTGGCCGCCCGCAGCGATGCCGCTGGCATCATCGCCACCGCCCCGGCTGCGGCGGCTGCAAAAGACAGCCCGATCATCTCAGCTGCCAAAAAGGCTGCGACCGACGCCAAGCGCTGAACCAGCGCCCACTTCCCTCACCCCAAAAAATGGAGACTGACAAATGCCCGTCCTGACGGAACAGCCCAGCATGGGCGATGTCCTCAAATATGAGGTCAACCCGAACTACACCCGCGAAGTCATCACCCTGTTGATCGGCATGCCCTATCCGGTCGGCTCGGTCCTCGGGCGCATCACAGCCAGCGGCAAATACAAGCTGGCAACCAGCGGTGGCGCAGACGGTGCGCAAACCGCCACGGCCGTCTTGCTCTATGCCGTCGACGCCACGCTCGCCGATGCAACTGGCATTGTGGTGGCACGTGGCCCCTCGATCGTGTCGCGCGCAGGCCTCGCCTACGACGGCACCGTTGATGACGGAGCCAAGATCACCACCAAGCTCGGCCAACTTGCCGCCGTCGGCATCATTGCCCGCGACGGCGTCTGACGCCCACCAGCGCGGCGCATCCACATCCATCCCTCTTTCCCCCGGAGCACCCCATGACCCTTGTCCGCAATCCCTTTGACGCTGGCGGCTATTCGCTGGCCGAGATGACGCAGGCCATCAATATTCTGCCCAACCTCTACACCCGCCTTGGCCAGATCGGCCTTTTCCGCTTCGAGGGCGTCAGCCAGCGGTCGGTCATCATCGAGCAATACGAGGGCGTGCTGAACCTGCTGCCCTCGGTGCCGTTGGGCGGCCCGGCAACGGTCGGCACCCGCGAGGGGCGGTCCATGCGCAGCTTTGCCCTGCCGTGGATCCCACATGACGACGTGATCTTGCCCGGTGATATCCAAGGCCAACCTGCGCTGGGCGTTTTCGATGGTGCCGACCCACTGGTCGAGGTGATGAACCGCAAGCTGCAGCTGATGCGGCGCAAGCACGCCCAGACCCGCGAATACATGGAGATGAACGCCCTGCGCGGCATTGTCAAAGACGGCGCTGGCACCACGCTCTACAATTACTTCACCGAATTCGGCCTTACGCAAATCTCGGTCGACTTCGTGCTGGGGACCGCTGGTACCAACGTGCAGGGCAAGGTGCGCGAGGTGCTGCGCGCCATGGAAGACAACCTGCTGGGCGAAAGCATGTCGGACGTGCATGCCCTCGTCAGCCGGGAATTCTTCGACAAGCTGATCGCGCATCCCAAAACCGAGGAAGCCTACAAGTTTTACGCCGCCACCGGCGCGCAGCCCCTGCGCCAGGATGTGCGCCGCAACTTCCCCTTCGCGGGCATTGTGTTTGAGGAATATGCGGGCACCGTCACTCTTTCCACCAAGACCACCGAGCGACTGGTCCCGGCCAGCGAAGGCATCGCCTTTCCTTTGGGCACGATGGACACCTTCACCACCTACGGCGGGCCTGCCAACCTGCTGGAGGCGGCCAACACCATGGGTCTGCCGCTCTACGCCCGCCAGCACCTCGATGAGAAAGGCCGCTGGATCGACCTGATGACCGAGGCCTCGATCCTGCCGGTGAACAAGCGGCCGCGCATCGCGATCCGCATTCACACCTCGAACTGACAGGTCCGCCATGAACGTCTTTGCCGCCGCCGTGGACCGCATCTATGCCAACCCGTCCATGGCGGTGGCGGCCCTGTGGATTTCTGCAACCACGTCAGAGGAAATGCCAATCCGTGTCATCCGCCGCGCCCCGGACCGCATCACCGAGTTCGGCGCTGGGCGCTTTGTCAGCGATACCATAATGGTGGACGTGCGCATCGCAGACCTGCCCGATCCCCGCCCCAGCGACCTGATCGTGATCGGGGCCGACAGCTTCACCATCCAAGGCGAGCCTGTCGGCGACCGCGAACGCCTGATCTGGTCGCTGGACCTGCGGCCAACATGATGCTCAGGATCGAGATCAATCCCGACATCGCCGCTTTGATGCAGGCTGAGATTGCTGCTGGCGAAAAAGCAGTGTCCTCCGCCATGCGCGAAGCTGGCACCGGTCTAAAATCCGCCTGGCGCGGGCAGATCATCGGCGCTGGGCTGGGCACCAGGCTTGGCAACTCCATTCGCCTCGCCAGCTTCCCGAAGTCCGGCGACAGCCTGAACGCGGCGGCGCTGGTCTGGTCGAACGCACCGGTGATCATCGGAGCGCATGACACCGGGCCGCTGATCCGGTCTAAGAATGGGTTCTGGCTGGCGATCCCTACACCAGCTGCGGGCAAGTCCACGCGCGGCGGCCGCATAACGCCCGGCGAATGGGAACGCCGCACCGGGCTGCGCCTGCGCTTCATCTATCGCCGCCGGGGGCCAAGCCTGCTGGTGGCCGAGGGACGGCTGAATACCAAAGGTCGCGCTGTGGCGTCCAGATCAAAGACAGGGCGCGGGCTGACCACCGTGCCGATCTTCCTGCTGGTGCCGCAGGTCAAACTGCGAAAGCGGCTGGATCTGGCGCGGGATGCAGAGCGCGCGGTCGATGGCGTCCTAGGGCTGATTGTTGCGAAGTGGGTGGAGGGAAAGACCTAACCCAGACAATGGTTGTTGAACCGCCGCCTTGTGGATAGGTCTTCCAATGCCTTAGGCCGCAACCTTTGGTGCGTTCGAAACAAACTGGACAACTTTTGCGAGGGCCTGCCGTTCGTCACCCTCATAGACGCCGACAGAATCGAGCCGATTCATTGCCCGGGTCCGCGTATGCTTTGAAACGGCGTTTTCCCGCTCCAGCAGCGCTGTAACCAGCGGACGTGTTTCACCGGCACCCTGCGTTTCTGACCGCAAAAGCATGGCCTCAACTAGTGACAGGTCGTTCTGCGCCAGATAAAGGGCTACCGGGGCGCGACCAGATTGACGTAGAACCAAGTCAGCGCGCAGATCTGCGCTTTGATCATCTGCGGGAGCGTTTTCATGTATTTCCACGTCTGACGGCAATGATGCTGCAAGCGCCATCCGCACATCTTCCTTGAAAGTGCTACGAACACGGTCCGCCGTCATCTGTACCAGGTCAGAAACCCTTACGAGGGCGACAATGAGTCGGATTGCGTGCGCAGGAATGTCGGATTTCGAGATTGGACCTGTAGAGATTTCCAGCCCATCTTCATCAAATGCGGCGTCAGCAGTTTCGAGGATTGAAGCCAGCGCCTTCTTCCTATTCTCAGATGCTAGATCGTAGCCTGATGCGATAAGAGACGGTAGCAACCTCCCGGCGTCTTCTAGTTTCCAGTGACCTGTGCTGTCAGGCCCTATAGCGTACAGACCCGCCGGATCGCCTTCGATCTCAAACAGAGTCGTGCTAATGCCGAAACCACAAGGAAGCTCGGTCACACTGACGCTGTCACAGAAGGCTTTGCAGAGTTCCTGCTTCACAGCAAATTCTCGTCACTGGAGCCGCGTGCATGCGGCAGTTTAAAAAGGCTGTGAGCGATCGAAATCGCCCAGTCATCGAAGCCCGATACCACACTGGTCCCAAAACGGCTATCGAGTCCGCATGCGCGTTTGCGGGCATCAGCGCCGATGATGACGCCGCTTTGTTTCGTCTCATATGGCTGGTAGTGGACGTGCCAACCTGGATGCGATCCATGGTGCTCGATCCGACATAGCACGGTCATGTCACGGTCCACCAAATGGCCCAGCATTGCCATGAACTCCTGCTTCTCCGCCTTGTGAGCAAGCAGAACGCGGTACTGCTCACTGCTCACCGCAAACGAAATCAGACGCCAAGTCCAAGTTCCGGCCAAGCGGTAAGAGTGGGAGCCGCGAAGAGGAAAAATCGTCTTGGGCATCCTTTTGCCCGTCGTCCAGCTTCCAGTGCTGACCTCCTCCTTTTCCGCGGAACGGACCCATGCTGCCCCCTTTGCCATGATTGCTCCAAATCACTTTTTTGCCAACAATAGCACAGTCTTCACAAAGCGCGAATGAATCCCGAATGCTGATCTCCGCGCCCTAGAATCCAGTGTTTCAGACTTGCGGCCATAGGAACAGATTAATGCCGACCACCCGCGAAACCGTCCTCGCCGCACTGCACGCGCGGCTGCAGCCGCTTGCCGCACTTGTCCTGCGCGACGAAGTTCTGCCCGAGCGGATCCCGGCGGCGGGGCTGATCATCCTGCGCGACGGCCAGCCGGGCGAGCCGGAGGTCACGCTGTCGCCGCTGCGCTACCACTATCAGCATCGGGCCGAAATGGAAGTTGTCGTTCAGGCCCCGAATGGCCGTGCCAGCGCCTTCGACACCCTAATAGCAGTCATCGGAACGGTGCTGGAAACCGATCGCACACTAGGCGGCCTCTGCGAATGGGTCGAACCCGAAGCCCCGGCCTCGGTCGATCTGCCCATTGAGGGCGCCGCAGCCCTCAAGGCCGCAGTGATCACCGTCGTCCTGCACTACACCACTACCGGCCCCTTGGCCTGATATCCCACATAATTTGGAGAAAGACATGGCACGTGCGCAAGGCGCGCGGGCGCAGATGGCGCTCGGCTTTGAGACAGTATACGGCACCCCGCCGGTCAGTGGGTTCACCAAAATGCCCTTTGCCAGCACGTCGCTGGGATCGGAACAACCACTTCTGAACAGCGAATTGCTTGGGTATGGCCGCGACCCTCTCGCCCCAATCAAGGACGCGGTGACGGCCGATGGCGATGTCATGGTGCCGATCGACGCCGAGGCCTTCGGGTTCTGGCTGAAGGCGGCTTTCGGGGATCCGATCACCTCTGGCGTGGGGCCATACACCCATGAGTTCCGCTCGGGCAGCTGGACTCTGCCATCGATGTCGATCGAGACCGGCATGCCCGAGGTGCCGCGATTTGCGATGTATTCCGGCTGCGTGCTGGATCAGCTGTCTTGGCAGGTGCAACGTTCTGGCCTGCTGACAGCCACCGCCCGGCTGGTGGCGCAAGGCGAGACCATCGCCACGACGACCGGCGCAGGCACCCCCGCAGAACTGGCGCTGCAGCGGTTCGGCCATTTCAACGGCGCGATCAGCCGGAACGGCAGCGCCCTCGGCAACGTGGTCTCGGCGGAAATCACCTATGCCAACAACCTCGACCGGATCGAGACCATCCGAAGCGATGGCAAGATCGACGGGGCAGACCCGTCCATCGCCGCCCTGACCGGCCGGATCGAGGTCCGCTTTGCCGACAGCACGCTGGTGACGCAGGCGATCAACGGCGATCCCTGCGAGATCAGCTTCGCCTATGTCCTGCCCTCGGGCGAAAGCTTCACCTTCACTGTCCACGCCGTCTACCTGCCGCGCCCCCGGATCGAGATTTCCGGGCCGCAGGGCGTGCAGGCCACCTTTGACTGGCAAGCGGCGAAAGCCGCCAGCCCCGCCCGCATGTGCACCGCAACCCTTATCAACGATATCGAGGAATACTGATGATCCGTCTGAACCTGACCGCCACGCCGCAATGGGTGGACCTCGCCCCCGGCCTGCGCCTGCTGGTCGGCCCCCTGACCACTGCCCTGATGGTGTCAGCCCGCGCCGATCCGGCAATCGAAGGGCTGCCCGATGGTGCTTCCCAAGAGGAACTGGCTCTGGCCATGGCCAAGTCCGTGGCCCGGCGCGCGGTGCTGGATTGGGAAGGCGTGGGCGATGACGCGGGCAACATCGTCCCCGTCACGCCTGAAGGCATCGATGCCCTGCTGGAAATCTGGCCGGTCTTCGAGGCGTTCCAGACCCAATACGTTGCGCGCGGCCTGATCCTGGACGCGGAAAAAAACGTCTCCGCGCCCTCGCCGACTGGTCCTTCGGCGGCGGCGACCGGTACTGCGCGGCCTGCCCGGGGCCGTGCCCGGACTGCCCCGCAAGACTGAACCAGCCGCAAACGCCGGAGGGTTGGCAGGTCTGGGATCTGGTCGGCCGTCTTGGTGGCCAGTTGCGAGTGATCCCCGGTGCAGTGCTGGGCTGGGACATGGGCGCGGCGCTCGCCATGGCACGTGCCCTCGGGATCGACACCCTGATCGCCGCCGAACTGCTACCCGAGATCGAAGCGGTGATGGTGCGCAAACTGAACGAACAAATGGAAGGAAGCCGCGATGGCTGAAAAACGCGTATCCGTCCGCCTCGTGGCGGAAGGCGGCCGCCAGGTCCGCGCCGAACTGGAAGGTGTGGGCGAAGCAGGCGCGCGCGGGTTCGGGCGGCTGTCGCGCGAGATGGACATGGCGAATGCGCGCGTTGCCGCATTTGCCCGCCGCGCCACGCTTGCCGCAGCTGCTGCCACTGCGGCGCTGGCGGCGGCGGGGGTCGCGATGATCCGCTCCGGCCTGCAGACCGTCGATGCGCAGGCCAAGATGGCGCAATCTCTTGGCACAACGGTTGCCAGCCTTCAGGTGCTGGAGCGGGCGGGCGATCTGGCAGGCGTGTCGATGGGTCAGGTCGAGCAAGCCACCGTGCAGCTGACGCGGCGGCTCAGCCAGGCCGCCTCCGGTACCGGCCCGGCGATTGACGCTTTGCGCCGTTTGCGGCTTTCGGCCGAGGATTTACAGCGCCTGCCGCTGGATGCGCGCATCGCGGCCATTCAGGAGGCGCTGGGGCAATTTGTCCCCGAGGCCGAACGCGCGGCAGTGGCCTCGCAGCTCTTTGGCGACCGCGCGGCACTGGTGTTCACCCGGATCGACACGGCGACACTGCGCCAGGCGACCGAGGATGTGCTTGCCTTCGGGGTTGTCGTTTCCGAAGCTGACGCCGATCAGATTGAGCGTACCAATGACGCGATCTCGCGTCTCGGCCTGATCTGGCGGGGTCTGTCGAACCAGCTGGCGGTCGCCGCCGCACCAGCGTTAGAAGCGGTCGCGAATGCCATGGCGGCGATTGCCAGCCGCACCGGGCCGCTGGGCATCGCGATCAAGGCGCTGTTCGACAACCTCGGACGCATGACCACCTATGCCGCGACGTTCGCGGGCATCATGGCCGGGCGCTGGGTGGCGGGTATGGCGGCGGCGGCATTATCGGTGCGCGGGCTGGCCACAGCACTGGTCTTCCTGCGCGGCGCGCTGATCCGCACCGGGATCGGGGCGCTGATCGTCGGCGCTGGCGAGCTGGTCTATCAATTCTCGCAACTTGTCACCCGAGTTGGCGGCGTTGGAGATGCGTTCCAGCTGCTTGGCGATCTGGCCAAGGAAATCTGGTCGCGGATGGGGCTGGCACTGGATGGTGCACTGTCACAGATGGCAGCCGGTTGGGAGGGGCTGAAGGCCGCAAGTCTTTCAGCACTTGAGGGCACCATCGCTGGGGTTGTCAGCTTCGGCGACCGGACGGCGGCGATTTTCCAGGGGGCCTATGATGCAGCCGTGGCGATTTGGGGCAGTCTGCCCAGCGCCATCGGTGACTTTGCCTTTCAGGCCGCGAACGGTCTGATCTCCGGCGTCGAGGCGATGCTGAACTGTGTCGTCACCCGCATCAACACCTTCATCAACGGGTTGAACGCCGCACTCGCGCTGCTGCCGGAATGGGCAACGGGTGAAGGTGGGGTCCGGATCGGCACGCTGGATCCCTTGGACCTGGCGCGGATCGGTAACCCGTTTGAGGGTGCGGCAACCGCAGCGGGTGCCGCCGCAGCCGATGCCTTCTCCGCCGCGCTGTCGCGCACTTATCTGGAACCGCCTGACCTCGGTCTTGGCACAATGGCCGAAGACGCCCGCGCCCGCGCCAACGGCTATCGCGAGGCGGCGGGAATGCTGGCAGATGCCGCTGGTCGCCCACTGGCCAGCCGGCAAGCGCTGCGCGACGCGGTAACCGGCAGCGGGGTGGAGGCTGAAGCCGCACTGGCCAATGCTGCGGCCTCTGCGGACGCACTCGGGCTGGAATTGGACGAAACGGCCGCCGCTGCCGGTGGTGCGGGAGCCGCGGCGCGCGCTGCCGGGGCGGCAGCGGCCGAGGGCGCGGAGCAAGCCGCAACAGGCTGGGGCGCGGTCACCGCAGCGCTCGCCGACTATGCCGCCAGGGCCCGCGATATCGGTGGCGATATCGGCCAGACACTGGTCGGCGCATTCCAGAGCGCCGAGAACGCCGTGGCCGCCTTTGTCAAAACCGGCAAGCTCGACTTCCGCGACCTCGTCACCTCGATGATCGCCGATCTGGCCAAGCTGGCGGCGCGCCGCTTCATCCTCGGGCCTATCGCTGATGCCCTCTGGGGCGCACTTGGCGGTGCGGGTGGATTGTTCGCGGACATCCTGCACGCGGGCGGCACAGTCGGATCGCCGGGCCCGGGCCGCATGGTCCCGGCGCTGGCCTTCGCCGGTGCCCCGCGTATGCATTCCGGTGGCTGGGCCGGGATCAAGCCCGACGAGGTTCCTGCGATCCTGCAACGAGGAGAACGGGTTCTGTCGCGCCGGGAGGCGGCTGGTTATGGCCAGGGGCAGAGCGCCGCGCCGAATATCTCCGTCACGATCAACGCACGCGATGCCGAAAGCTTCCGCCAATCCCGCACGCAGGTGGCAGCCGACATCGCCCGCGCCGTCTCGCTTGGCCGGAGGGGCATGTGATGGCGTTTCATGAGGTCAGGTTCCCCGACAACATCAGCCGTGGCGCGCGGGGCGGGCCGGAACGGCGGACACAGATCGTCGAACTGGCCTCTGGAGACGAGGAGCGCAACGCCAGCTGGGCCAACAGCCGCCGCCGCTATGATGTCGCCTATGGCATCCGCCGCGCTGACGATCTGGCATCCGTCGTGGCCTTCTTCGAGGCCCGCAACGGCCGCCTGCATGGCTTCCGGTACAAAGACTGGGCTGACTACAAATCCTGCCTGCCGTCGCAGGCCGTGGCCCCGACCGACCAGCCCATCGGCACCGGCAATGGTGCCGTTACCGCCTTCGGCCTTCTGAAGCGCTACACTTCCGGCGCGCAAAGCTGGACCCGCGCCATCGCCAAGCCGGTCGCGGGCTCTGTCCGCCTTGCCCTGAACGGCGTCGAACAGATGACCGGCTGGAGCGTCGACACCGCCACCGGCAGCGTCACCTTCGCTGCCGCCCCGGGTGCAAGCATCGCGATCACTGCGGGCTTCGAATTCGACGTGCCCGTCCGCTTCGACACCGACACGCTGGACGTGACCCTCGATATCGAGCGGCTCGGGTCAATCACGTCCATCCCTCTTCTGGAGATCCGCAGATGAAATCCCTCTCCCCTGCGCTGCAGGCGCATCTCGATGATGGCACCACCACCCTGTCCTGGTGCTGGCGGATTTCGCGAGCAGACGGCGTGGCGCTGGGCTTCACCGATCATGATCGCGCCCTCAGCTTTGACGGCACCGAATTTGAGCCCGAAAGCGGGTTTGCCGCCTCGGAAATCCGCTCGGGCTCCGATCTGGCCGTTGATGCGCAGGACGCGACGGGCGTGCTGACCTCGGACCGGATCACCGAGACCGACATCTTGGACGGACGCTGGGACAACGCTGCTGTGGAGCTTTGGCGGGTGAACTGGGCCGACACTGGCCAGCGGGTGCTGCTGCGGCGCGGAGCGGTCGGGCAAATCCGGCGCGGGCGGATGGCGTTCGTAGCCGAGGTCCGGTCGCTGGCGCATGTGCTGGGCCAGACCGTTGGGCGGACGTTTCAGGCGGGCTGTGATGCGGCGTTGGGCGATGCGCGCTGCGGGATCAATCTGGAAAACGCTGTCTACAAGGGCACGGGCGTTGTCACCGACCTGTTGCGCGACCGCGCGTTCATGGCCTCGGGCTTGGCCGGGTTTGCAGCCGCCTGGTTCACGTCTGGCACAATCACCTGGACCAGCGGTGCCAATGCCGGGCGGATCACGGAAGTGCTGGCCCATGATCTGGCAGACAGCATCGCGGCGTTGACACTGCTGGAATCGCCGGTGCGTCCAATCAGTGAAGGTGACAACTTCATCGCGCGGGCTGGCTGCGACAAGCGCATTGCCACCTGCGGGGCCAAGTTCGCCAATACTGCCAATTTTCGAGGGTTTCCAAACATTCCCGGCCAAGATGCAGTGCTGCGCTATGCCAGCCAAGACGGCGGGCACGAAGACGGCGTGCTTTGATTGGCGCCGCCGATCCCGCCCTCGTCGTCACGACCGCGCGATTATGGCTCGGGACGCCTTATCACGATCAGGCCAGTCTACGCGGTGTCGGTTGCGATTGCCTCGGTCTCGCACGCGGCGTCTGGCGTGATGTGGTGGGAAACGAGCCTTTCCCGATCCCACCTTACAGCCGGGATTGGGGCGAAACCGGGCCGCACGAGGTGCTGGCGAATGGTGCCGCCTCAATGCTGATCCCGATCGGAACGAATGACGCCAGCCCGGGCGCGCTGATCCTCTTCCGCATGACCCCCCGCGCCATTGCCAAGCATGTCGGGATCCTGACGGGGCCTGACAGCTTTATCCATTCCTACGAGCGGCTGGGCGTCGTCGAGGAAACCCTGACCCCTATCTGGCGGCGGCGCATTGCCTTCGCCTTCCTGTTCCCGCCCTCGGGCAGCATCTGAAAGACCTCACATGGCAACGCTTGTACTCGGCGCGGTTGGCTCCGCGATCGGTGGGTCCATCGGTGGCGGGCTGCTAGGCGTCAGCGCCGTCACCATTGGCGGCTTCATCGGATCGAGTGTGGGATCGCTGGTCGACAGTTGGATCGTGTCGTCCCTCGCGCCCGCCCAACGCATCGAGGGCGCGCGCCTCGACGGCCTGCGGATTACCTCTTCGACCGAAGGGGCCGTGATCCCCCGCCTCTTTGGCCGGATGCGCATTGGCGGCAATATCATCTGGGCCACGGATTTTCGGGAGGAGACGAAGACCACGACCCAAGGCGGCGGCAAGGGCGGCGGGGGCGGCAAGGTCAAGACCACCGAGTATTTGTACTATGCCTCCTTCGCGGTCGCTCTTTGCGAGGGCGAGATCACCGGCATCGGCCGCGTCTGGGCCGACGGCAAGGCCATGGACATGACCGGCGTCACCTGGCGCTGGTATCCGGGCGACGAGGCGCAGGGTCCGGACCCGTTTATTTCGGCGAAGATGGGAGCCGCCAACACCCCCGCCTACCGCGGCACTGCCTATGTGGTGTTCGAGGAGCTGGACCTCAGTTCCTTCGGCAATCGCCTGCCGCAGATCAGCTTCGAGGTGTTCCGGCCGCTGGCTGATCCTGACACCGCCGAAGGGTTGGTCAAAGCCGTCACGCTGATCCCGGCCTCCGGCGAATTCAGCTACGCGACCGCGCCAGTGAAGAAATCGACCGGCCCCGGCGGCGCAACCGTCGCCGAGAACCTGAACGCCATCTCGGACACGGCTGACATCGTCGTGGCGCTCGACCGGCTGCAGGCGATGGCCCCGGCGGTGGAGAGTGTGTCTTTGGTCGTCGCGTGGTTTGGCGATGATCTGCGGGCGGGATCCTGCAAGGTCCGTCCCGGCGTCGAGGTTGCGGCCAAGACCACGAAGCCCTCGGTCTGGTCGGTGAACGGCGTCAGCCGTGCCAATGCGGTTCTGGTCAGCCGCGACGCCGAGGACCGACCTGTTTATGGCGGCACGCCTGCAGACTTCGCGGTGGTACAGGCAATCAGGGAAATGAAAGCGCGCGGGCTTCGTGTGACCTTCTATCCGTTTATCCTGATGGATGTGCCGCCCGGCAACGCCAAACCCAATCCTTACAGCGCAAACGCTGCCGGGGTCGGTCAGCCCACATTCCCTTGGCGCGGGCGGATCACCTGTTCCCCCGCTGCTGGCTTTGCTGGATCGGTGGACAAAACCGCCTCGGCGGCCCCGCAGGTCTCGGCTCTGTTTGGCACGGCGACACCTGCCAACTTCAGCGTTTCTGGCGAGGCGGTCAGCTGGACCGGCCCGGTCGGTGAGTGGGGCCTGCGCCGCATGGTGCTGCATTACGCCCAGCTGTGCAAAGCAGCTGGCGGAGTCGATGCTTTCCTGATCGGCACCGAGATGCCCGGCCTGACCACGATTCGCAGCGGGGCCACGACCTATCCGGCAGTGCAGGCCTATCGCGATCTGGCTGCGGCCGTGCGTGTGATCCTTGGGCCGGGCACCAAGATCAGCTACGCAGCCGACTGGTCGGAGTATTTCGGCCACCAGCCGGGCGACGGGAGTGGCGACGTCTTCTTCCACCTCGATCCGCTCTGGGCGGACGCCAACATCGATTTCATCGGTATCGATAACTACATGCCGCTCTCGGATTGGCGCGACGGATTTGATCATGCTGATGCAGCACTGGCCCCGGCGATCTATGACCGCGCCTACCTGCAATCGAACATCAATGGCGGCGAAGGGTTTGACTGGTTCTATGCCAGCGCCTTGGATCGAACAGCACAAAACCGCACGCCAATCAGCGATGGCGCAGCAGCCAAACCATGGGTGTTCCGCTTCAAGGATCTGCGCGCTTGGTGGCAAAACGCTCATTTCAACCGTCCGGGTGGCGTGGAGAGCGGGACGCCAACGGCATGGGTGCCGCAGTCCAAATCGATCTGGTTCACCGAATTGGGCTGCCCCGCCATCGATCGCGGCACCAACCAGCCGAACGTCTTTTTCGACCCGAAGTCATCGGAGAGCTTCACGCCGTATTTCTCACGCGGCTGGCGGGATGATGCGATCCAGCGCGCCTATCTGGAAGCGACGTATCTGTTCTGGTCAGCACCAGCCAACAACCCGCTGTCGGGAATGACGGGCGCGCGCATGGTCAACGTGCCGGAATGCTCCGCATGGACCTGGGACGCGCGACCTTATCCATTCTTTCCCGAACTCACCGATGTCTGGACCGATGGTCCGAACTGGCAGCTGGGGCACTGGCTGACCGGGCGGCTTGGCGCGGTGTCGCTGGCGGCATTGGTGCGGCACCTCTGCCTGCGGGCAGGCATGCCGAAGGGCCAGATCGACGTCACCGGACTCTGGGGTGCGGTCGAGGGATATGTGATCTCGGCGCTGGAAGCCCCGCGCGCGTCGATTTCCACGCTGGCCCGTCACTTCGGCTTTGATGCCGTCGAGAGTGAGGGTCGCATCCGCTTCCTGATGCGCGGCCGGATCGCGACTTCAACGATCACCCCAGACGGCATGGTGGCCCCCACCTCGGGACAGGGGGACGTGATGGAACTGACGCGGGCACAGGAAACCGAACTGCCGCAGGCGCTGAAATGGCAAGTGGCGCGGGCGGACGAGGATTATGACGCGGCGCAGGTCGAAGCACGGCGCATCACTGTCGACACCACACGCATCGCGTCCGAGGCTTTCCCGATGGCCGTGCCACCCGAAGAAGCCGAACGCCGCTGCCGTCGTGCGCTGATGGAGGCGTGGGTGGGGCGCGAAACTGCCGTGTTTCGCTTGCCGCCTTCACGTCTGGCACTCGATCCATGCGATGTGATTCAGCTCGACCATGACGGCCGCCTGACCGAGATGCGGCTGGCGTCCATTGCGGATTCGGACCTGCGCATCATCGACGCTGTTCGTCAGGATCGCGCTATCTACGATCTGCCGCCCGGAGAGTCCCGCCCTGCATCATTGTCGACGCCGACAGTCTTCGGCACCCCCGATGTGATCCTGCTGGACCTGCCGCAGCTGCGCGAGGATCAACCGGCGCACCGGCCAGTCATTGCGGGTCATGCCAAGCCATGGCCGGGCGAAATGGCGGTGTATCGCAGTGCGGCGACGGATGGATTTGCACTGCTGACCACATTTAGCGCGCGCGCCCGCATGGGCGTGCTCGCAGCGGACTTCTACGCTGGGCCAGTGTCGCGCTTCGATTTTGGGAACGCGCTGGTGGTCGATCTCTATTCCGGAACGTTGGAAAGCGTCACGGATATTACCCTGCTTGGCGGTGCCAATGCGCTGGCCATCGAAACCGCTCCCGGCGCATGGGAGATCGTCCAGGCAGGCAACGCAGAGCTGATCGCGTCCGGGCGATATCGCCTGACCCGGCTGCTGCGCGGTCAGCGTGGAACGGAGAACGCAGTCGTGAGTGTCGTACCAACCGGCGCGCGCGTCGTCGTGCTGGATGCCACGCTGGCATCACTGCCCATCGCGGAGGCCGATCTCGGCCTGCCATGGAATTGGCGCGTCGGTCCAGCCTCACGCCCGGTCATTGACGAGACCTTTGCGGCGACCACCTTCACGCCTGAGGGCGCTGGTCTGCGGCCCTTCTCAGTGGCGCATGTTGAGCAGCCATGGCAAACAGCGCGTAGCCTGGGCGATCTGACGATCCGCTGGATGCGTCGGTCGCGGTCGCTCGCCGCTGACAACTGGGGTGCGGGCGATGTGCCTTTGGCCGAGGACAGTGAGGCCTATGAGGTGGAAATTCACGACGGCGGAACGGTCATACGCACGCTGACTACGTCGACGACCAGCGCCTTCTACAATGCTGCCCAGCAGACCGCCGATTGGGGTGCGCTGCTCGGGCCCGAAGACACGCTCGACATCCGCATCTACCAGCTCTCCGCCCTGATCGGGCGAGGGGCGGCCAAGACCGTCACACTGACATTCTGACATTCTGACATTCTGAAAGGACCACCATGTCCGACGCCACGACAAACCTGCTGCTGCCCTATATCCTGGCGTCGCAGGCCCAGAAGCATGTCACCCACAACGAGGCGCTGCGGCTACTCGACGGGCTCGTGCAGCTCTCCGCCCTCGACCGTGATATGACCGCGCCACCCGGTTCTCCAGAAGATGGCGACCGCTACATCGTCGCCTCCGGCGCAACCGGTGATTGGGCCGGGTGGGATCTGAACGTTGCGGTGTTCACCGATGGCGCTTGGTTGCGCCTGCCGCCGCGCGTGGGCTGGAGGACATGGATTGAGGATGAGGGGTTGCTGCTCGTTTACAACGGCTCCGAGTGGGTCGGAACCACTCCTGCGTCACTGCAGAACCTCACATTGCTCGGGTTGGGCACCACCGCCGATGCCGTCAACCCGTTTTCGGCCAAGCTCAACGCGGCACTCTGGACTGCCAAGACCGTGGCCGAAGGCGGGAACGGCGATCTCTTCTACACGATGAACAAGGAGGCTGCGGGCGACGATCTCGGTCTGACGCTGCAGACCAACTTCTTGACAAAGGCGCTGGTCGGCCTGTTCGGGTCGGACAGTTTCCGGCTCGCGGTGTCCACCGATGGCAGTACCTTCTTCGACGGGCTGACTATCGACAACACCAACGGCATCGTCGATCAGCCGCAGCTGCCGCGCTTCAAGGCGTATACCGACTACGACAACTATGTCGGTGTCGGGGCCTGGACGAAGATCGCTCTCAATAATACCGATTATAACGATCAGGGCGCGTTCGACGCCGGAACCAACCGGTTCACCGCACCCGTCGACGGCACCTACCTTTTCGGCGCGACGCTGCTCTACAAGATCAACGCCAGCGCCACGGCCCGCATGCGCGGGCGGCTCGTGCTGAATGGCGCAACTGAAATCCGGGGCTCCTTCGGCGAAATTTCCGCCACCCACGTCACGCTCGCGACCGCCATCTGGCTGCAGACCATGGTGCCGTTGAGCGCGGGCGATACCGTCGAGTTGCAAGGGTATTTCCGGGTCGCAGACGGCTACTTCGCGGCCGACCACACGTCCTTCTGGGGCTGCAAGGTCGGCTGAACGGCTTTGACCAGCCACCGTTTCGCAGGCGGATGAGGATCGATCATCAAAGGAAATCACCATGACAGAACGTAACTCCCTCGCGCAGGAGATCGGCGCGGCCTTGCGCGACCACGGCATTACCGCCGCCATCACGGCGCTGATCGGCGGCACCATCGCGCTGCTGGCCGCTGTCTCGCGCAGGGCGTTCACCAATGACGCCATGCTGGCCCGGCTGGACCGCGAGCTTCTGGCCGAGCGTGACCGCGTCGACCGCCAGCGGGCCGAGGACCGCAAGGGCGATGCCGACC
>Ga0307955_1000261_pt1 | contig 30428 bp, 13 predicted proteins | sample OrgLakmetagen439_FD_201819 | JGI IMG/M metagenome (GOLD analysis project Ga0307955, IMG submission 201819) | Saline water microbial communities from Organic Lake, Antarctica - #439 | ecosystem: Environmental > Aquatic > Non-marine Saline and Alkaline > Saline | place: Antarctica: Organic Lake...
TCAGCCATCTCCAGAAAAATGACCCTATGAGCATCAATAGCAGGCCATTAATCATTCGGTTCTGGGTCTCAGGGTCAAAAAGGGTCTGCAGCATGACGGATGATTTGTCTTCCACAACTGTTACTTGAACGAAGGTTACGGACCTATCATACGCGCGAACCGAAATTGACCTAATCAGCGAGATACTAGGTCTTTTGATGTGTAACGAGCCCCAGTAAGCCTCCAATAAGGACGTTAAACGTTCTATTTCCGCTTCGATTTCTGATTTCGTCAGAATAGAGGGTTCCTGAATGTATTAGTCAAAGTCCAGATCAAACCAATCATCATTCGCGATCAATGCCTGCCTAATTTGCCTTTGATCCCGAAGACCCTGTTCATTAATTTTCAGAATTTTCTTTCTGAGAAATTCTTTCCCGCCAGGCTCATCATGATTGATGAAAAACGGTCGTTTCTTTCTCGTTAAGCCTGTTGTCTTAGGTGAAGTCAGTTCCATTTTTCCAAACAACCGGGCCAGACCCGCTTGGTGCTTCGAGCTTTTGCTGTAAGCTGATCAAAAAGCAGGGCCAGCCGGCGGTGTCCGATAACACCGGCAGCACGCCACGGAACCTCCACCGGGGGCGTGCATATTTTTTTCTTTGGGCGATGTCAGATACAGAGTTGTCAATCCAGGAATCTCCCGCCAAATTCTATCTGGCTCGTACTCCCGCAGTTGGATGGAACTCTGGCCTGAAACCACTAGCAAAAATATTGACCACCGAGCGTGGCGTCAGTACCTCGACAGATTCTGGCAATCTTTCGCGGTCCACTCCAATATATCCTTCAAAGCTCCATTTCAGTATTTTGTCATCGCAGACAGCGTAGGAATCAGTCTCAGCCTGAAACATCGTTCCGTGAGGTAGCTCCCGCCACGGTTTCGACCAGGTAACTTTCGTATTACCGTCTACTCGTTCTCTGTGCAAAACCCCATCCGTCTGATGAGCTCGAATCGTCGAATCCTCCTCCCATTGGTTTGCGATCATCCAGGCATTGCGGAATTCTTTGTAGCGGGACCACCGACATTCAGCACACGGGCGATGCCCCGCAGCGAGAGCTGTCACCTCATCAAGAAAAAACAGCTCGGTATAGGCATTAGGTGACATCAGATCCCGCTGCTTTCCTTTGAATTCCAGCAAACATGTAATCCATGCCTTATTCTTGAACTGACGCTGAAGTTCCTTTTTCGAGTTATGCAGCACGCCTCGATTGCCCATAAAAGAGCCACGTGCACTGACTTTTTCAATTGCGCCCTCTGGGTTTACTCGATTTTGTAAAGGCATGAACACCGATTCCTTTAGTTGGATTCATCCTGGGCCGCGGTGACGACCAACAAATGCTGCCTGGCCCGAGTAGCAGCCACATAGTTCTCAAATCGCTCCCGCAGATTCTCGGTATCGCCAAAATCGAGAATAGCCAACGCTTTGAACTCCAGCCCCTTGATCCGTTTCTTTGTCCCAAAGCGGATGCCACCCTCCTCCTGGCCGGGGTCGGCTTGGCGCGCTTTTAGCTCAACCGTTGCCAGCCCATTACTTTCCAGAGCATTAATAATCTTGGAGTTTGGTGGAGTCAGGCAGATTTCGTGAGTGGCAATCTCCCCTGAATCAAGCAGGCCTCTAACCCAGGTAACCACTGCTTCGGCCATTTCATCGTCACTAGAGCACTTCGCAAACTGTGGCCGGGGCCCGTGGAAGACAGAGCGGTCGCCCTGGGTAACAACATCTTGACCATCCAGGTCGTCAATACTCATGCCTTCGAGCACGCCGTGTGCCCAGTTGCGGATTTCCTCACTCGTGCGGTAGTTAATTTTCAACCGACGGGCGCGACCACGTACGTCTATACCTGCCCGGCTCATCGGTACCGGCACGGTATTGTAAATTCGCTGGTGTCCATCACCGACAACACACAAGGGATTGCGTAAACCATCCTTGATGGGGCTTATAGCCGCGATCAACCGCAGAGCTTCCAATCCAAAATCCTGAGTTTCGTCCACCAACACGTATCGGTATGCCTTAAAGTCTCCTTTTTCGGCAACCAGCCTGGCCTGGTGAATCAGGCCATCAAAAGTCACCATGCGGCGATACTCAAGTTGCCGTCGGGCCTCAACGAACAACTTCCATAACGCGCGGCGCTGCTTTCGTTTAAGAACTGGCCGGCCCGAGCGCACCATCGTCAAATAATCGTCTTCGATGATGATACCCATGGGGTCAATCACCTGTTCAAACTCTTCCCGAACGAACTCCGGTTCGAACTCAATACCCCTGGAGGCGGACGAAACCATAACTTGTTTCCAGATCGATTTCAGATCGTCTGACTCTGCAATCTTCGCCTGCCCCTGTGCACGGAAACAGATGGTCCTAGCCAGCTGGTGCAGGTTAGTCACCTCAATCCGGTCAACCACGTTTGGTGCGAGCTTTTCCATCAATCCTTTGATGGTCACCGAAAGGTTGGTTGTATAGGTGGTGATGAGAACCTTCTCGTCTTCAGTACATTGATGCGCCAGCCAGGCCGCGCGGTGCATCAGTGCAACGGTTTTGCCCGTGCCCGCGGCACCGAATATTTTCATTGGCCCCTTGGTATCCCACTCAACCAGCCTTCGCTGATAGGGATGCAGAAAAATACGCCATTCCTCGATGTCTTCGCTGAGTATTTCCTGAAGATGCTCCTCCCCCTGAACCAACACCAGGTCCATGTTTGTCATATCCGCCAGGTGGCTGAAATCGCCAGGTGCGGATGGTTTCGTCACCTCATCCAGACCGCCCAACATTTCATTCAGAGCATCATCAAGTGACATCCCGGCGGCAATGCCATACAAAATCTGGCTCGCTTCCGGCGGCAAGTAGTCCGACAGACGCTCAAAATCATCGTCATTGCGAACTGCACGCACCGAAGGAATCAACGCCTCTGGTACGCCCGCCTGAAATAGCTCGACATCAGACAAGTTTTGGAGAACATAGGCTTCGGCGTCCGCCTCGTATTGCGCCGCTTGCACTTCGGCATCAGAAAGGGATTTTTCCGCCAGCTCTACATCAAATACCTGGAAGGTACCCAGCGCCATGTGCGCTTCAAACTGTTTGTTCATGCACCACTGATAGGCTTCGTCGTGGTGATCAATGTGCATCAGCAGGTAGGTGTTCCCCTTCTCCGGCGCGATCACTATGGCACGGTAATCCAGGCCAAGACGGGCACTGCGCACCTTACCATCTCTGGCTGCCTCGACAGGCTCCAGATGGATGCTGGCCTGCGTGCTGTCGCTTTCGAACTTGTGCGTGAGTTCATACACCTTTTTCTGAACTTTTGATGGGAGCTTGCCAAAGTTTTTAAGCACTTCCCGGTGCAGCATCATCTTCGCCATGGTTACTTTCCTCCTTTATGTTTTGGCAGCTGGTCGATACACCACGGCTCCCCACGCTCTTCAATCGCTTTTATGGTCATTGCCAGCCAGCCTGCAGCCTGCCACTGGGCAACAAACTCCTCCTGAGTCCCCGCCAGAATGGCAATCGGAGTGTCCGCCCCAGGCCAGGCCAGCTCGGCAAAGTAATCATCTGCCAGATCGTCGCTATAGTGTTCACCCTCAGGCAGCGCGCAGCCTGCTGCAGCAAGTTGCGGTATCAGCTTTCTGACAGGGCCCACGGCATCATCCAGTAATTCCTGCCATTGCTCGTCCAAGCTGACCTGCGGCACCAGAGTTGGCTCGGGGATCACACCGTTCTCCACCTCTGACGTTGTATAAAACAGCGTGTTATTAAGGAACTGAAAGAAATTCATCAAAGCATGGAAACGGCGCCACCGCTGCTTATACGTTTCCACACCTGCTCGTTCAGATTCAGAATCCCCCAATCTCAGCTCGACATGCAGATTGGTGTAATCACCAATAATGAGCTGCTCACCCAATCCGTAGGTAAAAAGATCATTGCTCACACTCAGGCGCTGAGCTAACCAAGTCCAATCGCCCTTATTAGATTTTTCAAGAGGTGGCACCGGATAGCCACGGCGCCACATAAGCAGTTGATCAGACGTTTCCAGACCAGACTGCCCCATGCCCTGGCCAGCCATCATCATCAAGGTGAAGCCAACGGTTTCCTGCCCAGCCCTGCACCAAAACTCGGAGTCCGGAAGCCGTAGAAATGCCTTAAACTGATTCAGACCATGCCCGGTCATGGATCGCAAAGCCGCCGAATCGCCAAGGCCGGTCAAACGTTTGGGCAAAATATCATCGGTCATCCGCTTGTCGAGGAAGCGGAAGCGCTCTTCAGCGTCTTCATTCAAATCTTCCCAGCTGATCGACCAAACCCAATACCCCTGGCTTTCCAAAATCGCCCGCCGCTTTCTCAGATCATCCGCCAGCCGCGAGGCCTGCTCATTGGGTTTTACATGGGGCTCAAAGCCATCCAGGAATATGGCCCCTGGCCGACAAACCTCATCGTCTGCGGTCAACAGAAAATCCGGCTGACACGCCACAGAAACGCCCTGAGCACTCCCCAACTGAGGCTGCAACTGCAGAGACCAGATACGGCCATCGCCCAACGTAAACCGAAAGCCGGATCCACCCGCTATAAGCTCTTCCCGCCAATCATCAGGTTTGCCGTTTTCTTGCACCCAATCCTGCAGCTTGTTCGCAAAGCGTTTTTCCAGAACGCTGTCGAACTTCGGCTTGGGCTTGATATCGTCCAGCTCGGCTTTGGTTTCCCGAAGTTCGCCAGCCTCAACCAGCTTCCTCAGCAAACGGATACCAAGTTCCCGGGAAATCTCCGCAGCGCGATACTGCAAGTGGTAGGTCCGCAAGCAACGGTAGCAACCATCGGTATCATCCTCTGTCTGATGCAGCTCGCGGCATCGACAGGTTTCTAGTTCAGCCAGGGCCAGGCGAAGCACATCCATAATACCTTCACCCATTCGACCTTTTTCATCACGGGTCTGGAACAATTCTTTTAGAAAACCGGTACCGCCCGGCACGGCATCCATCAACACGAGGTAGTTCTGAGTTGACCCCTCATTCAGATTGGGAACTATCTGTTGTTTTACCATCAGGTGGCCAGGGTCGCCCTGGAAGCGCAACCGCATGCCCAGGTAAATAGCAGCTTCCAATGTTGAGAGGTCTTCCTGTTCTACCTCTGGCAGCAACAAACGAATCGCCTCTGAACGAAGCTCGCGGTACAGAAAAACGTTTTCCCAAGTGTAGGCATCCTCAAGCCGCCCTTCCCGTTTACGCTTCTGGGTTTCCCGATGCCCTGAGCAGCTGCGGCGGTGCTTCACCTGATCTTTAGTTCCCCCGGGTTTGACCGCCACACCGCAGTCGGCGCAAACGATAAAGCCTTCACTAGAGACCTTCAGATCATTGCCAAAGGCCAGATCCCGGTGCTGATCCTTGAAGCCGGCATTCACCTCACGCAGGATCATCGCCGCACGATACTCAATACCAAACGGCAGCTTGTCGTTCGCAACAGCACCACTTGCCTGCTCTACCGTCTGGTCAAACGAACTGACAAGCTGATACACCTCATTCTCACGCTCATCACCCTTATCGCCTGATAGGCTCTCGTAAAACTCCATGTACGAAATAGCCTGAGAACGCGAGAACTCCAGAAACTTGGCTTGCTGCCCCTTCACCGTTTGCCCCTCAATGCCATCAAAACCACATTGCGGACATGCCGGTTTTGCGTCGGGCCGGTCGATTTCAGTCATCGGACGCATGTGCCCACACTGGCCACAAACACCCCACTCTGTAATCAGTGGCTGAGTTTTGGATCCGATCTCGATCTGTTGAATGTCGAACCGATGGCTATGGGTATAGAAATGGTTCCAGGGGGCAAGCTCACGGATAGCGGCAGAGCCTCCGCGAACTAATTCAAACGGCTCCCGCACACGTAGCTCATGATCTCCGTTGTTTCCCTTGGCTTTACGATGAAATACGGCCCCCGAAAATCGCACGCCACGCTCAGGGAACGCGTAGTTAGGTAGCAGCCCATGCTCGGTAAGCACTTCCAGAGCACTTATCTGGTTGAGCTTCTGTTGTCGGGCGTTCAGAATCCGCTCTTCGCGTTCGATTTCATACAGATCCGCCTCATCGAGCTTGCCATCCAGCTTGGCTTTCTGATCTTTGAGCCGGCGCTTGGCATTTTCCAGCAACAACCGCTGCTGGCGGAACTCGTTGGCCGCCTCTTCAATGCGCTCCCGCAGTCGTTCTGTCTTAGATTCTGCGATAAAGCGCTGTTGCGTGTCGTCCTTGGCGTTATGACGGAACCGCTCTAGAAAACGTGTCTGCAGGGATTGCTCGTTCTGCAACACCCAATCCAGCAGCCCGGGGATATGACCCGCTTTGTTCTGGATCACCTCATCAATAAGCTGCTTGCCGGTAGCGGGCAGATCCACCAGCACGCTCTCTCGTACCCCCTGGTCAAAGCAGAAGGCCAAATACTGACGAACCAATACGGCACTGGCATCCAACCAACAGCCCGGCGGCTCAACATCGCCAGAAATCAGGGCCTCTGGCCGGGAATAAAAAAACAAATCATGAGGGCGCTGATTAATCACACTCAGTACAAGCGCTGTGCCGGTTTTACGCCCAGCCCGGCCGATACGCTGCAGATAACTCGCCGTGGTTGGTGGAATTGAACACAGCATCGTCGTGGACAGATCGCCGATATCAATACCCATTTCCAATGTGGACGTTGCCGTCAGCACATTCGGGTCATCGGCGTGACCACCCTTGTTGAAGCTGTACTCCAGTGCCTCCCGCTCAGTCGTCGCCAACAGACCGGTATGCTCATGGGCGAATACCCGCCGAAGCGCGCCCTTGCGGTAACGGGTTCGGTAATAATCTTCCCGATCAGTCAGGGTGCCGGGCTCATACTGGCCATGCTGGTCCAAATAAGCCAGACTTGGCCCGCCCGTCCAAAGCCGGGCCTCCCAATCCGGGCGGAACAGCTTGTAACCACGGTTAGGAGCAACCAGTTTCTTACCGTCTGGATAGAGTCGGGCGGCCTGATCATTAATGGCGTATATCGCCTGGTCGCCATCGGCATGCACCTGCAACAGTAGTCCACTGCTTTCGCCCACCTTCAAAAACTCACCCACCAGATCGACCAAGGTTGCGTCATCCACGCCGGGTAGTTCCATGACCTTTCTTGCCCAATGTAAATACCACGGCAAAAGCTGCCCGGGCCGAGGCGGTGAAAGCACATGATCATGGTCTTTGTTGGGTAGCGTCGACATCAGACGAGGTTTATAGCGGCCCTGGGGCGGAAAGGTTTCCCGGCCAGCTATGGTTTTACTAAATGGATATTTCCCCCAGAAACGCTGAGCCGCGTAACTCTTAAGATAGGGATGGTAAAGGCCGCCCCGTTCACGCTGGCGATGCAAAATCCCAAGAACCCAAAGGGTAATATCTTCAGACGAGACAGAGTCCAGGTTTGGGCTAATTTTGGGTAAACGCTGCCGAAGCAGTGCAACCGTCTGCTCGATCAGTTCGGGCTCCCATCCCAGCGTGGCGCTGGCATGCAATTCCATCGTTCGGCCGTGGGTCAGCATCAGGCTGAACTCGCTGGTGGCTTCCCAGGTGAGGCGCCTTGTGGCATCCGCCAGCAGTTTCGGGGGCACATCGTGTGTACCTATTTTGTTCCTGAAATCTACATAGTCATCGTACTCGCGAAGGTCTGTAGGAATCAGAGTCTCTAGCGCTTTTTTCGAGTTACCCGGCCGGCCAGGGGCATCCGTTCCCCAGTAGTCAATCAATCGCTGTCCGACTTCCTGTAGGGGTACACCTGCACCGCCAGCCTCATCAATCACATGTTGCAAAGCTGTGCGCAAAGTGAAGTGGTAGGTACGTGCCGAGAAGAAACCGGCACGGTGGCTGGCATCCTGCACACTGTCGGTGAAAGCCAGAAGCTTGGGATCATTATTCAGTACAGAGCCAAACACCTCATCGATCGCAACGCTCGACATGGTTGCTGCCCGGCTACCAATAAACATAAGACTGTCTTTTTCATGACAGTGCGGGCATTGTTGCGTGCCTCTTCGGGCGCCATTTTCAGTGTTATACGGCGCGTGAATCAGTTTAACGGGAAAGGTTTTTTCATCCGTTAACGGACAAAGTCCCTCGCCCTCTCTGACCACCAGAGAACCCGGTGCCAGATACCACCTGAATCCCTCCAGCTGCTTTTGCCCTGAATCAGAAATAGGGTCGTCCCCTTCCCGCCAGGGACTGAGCAATACCAGCGATGCAGCGGGCGGATGCTCAAAACCCCAGGCATCGTAGATTTCCCGGACATCATCACGCAGTTGCATGCCGTTAATACCATGCTGGCCGATCACCGAGTCCATATCCGGATCACGCAGGCCAACCCAGGCCACCTCACCGCATTCCGTACAATGAACAATAGGAAGCTGCCGCTTGCCTTCCTGCAAGATATTATCGAGCCATGTAAAGCTCGGGTGCTCACTGACTAGCGAGCCAATACGCCGCAACTCCCTCAACCAAAGTTGTACCTGCGTTGGTACCAGAGGGAAGGGTTTGCCACTGCGCAATTCTCGCGCCTGAGCCACAAGGGCAAGAAACGCTAGCAGAACTTCACCACGCGCCTGCATATTCCCGACCGCACGGAACGCAAACGTCATATCGGACTTGCTGATCTCGCGAAGCAAATCGAACCACGGAACTGCCCCTTTCTCGGTCACTTTCAGCAGCAGATGAAAAAGAGGCTGCTTACGTATCCACTCTCCAAGCGCTACGCCCCAAAGCTCTTCCTCACCAAGCTTCGGCAGGTACGGCTCCAGTTGATCCAGCCGCACGCTCCATTCAGCCCATTGGGGATCATCAGCCGTCACCGGGTAGGCAGGCCCGCCAAAAAGCTCCGCCGCGCGACATGCGTAAGTTTTAGCATCCTCCTGATGTGCCGGCATGCAATAATCAGCGGCCGGGTAGTTTTCGACTTCGCGAGCGGGTGACCACACCACCTCGTCAATACGGTAACGGTCTTCCTGTATAACCGCTTCCTGCGTTATATCCTCCTCAAACAACGTGCTGGCAAAGTCACACAGTTTATAGAGTGGCCCCATTTCCTCTTCATCGTCACCCCCGGCCACTGTCGCGCTGGTACCGACCATGCACAGTTGCCCTTTCGGGATCTGAAACCGCTCTTTCAGGCGACGAATTAAACAGGCAACATCAGCACCCTGGGCGCCGTCATAGGTATGCAGTTCATCGAGTACCAAGTACTTGAGAAGTTCGGGGTCGTCCTGGTTATAGGCCCAGATGCTCGTATCCTTGGGCCGGAGCAGCAGGTAGTCCAACATCTTGTAGTTGGTCAGCAGAATATCTGGGGGATTTTTTTGCATGGCCGCGCGGTTGCTAATCGACCGATAGGCAACGTTCCCACCACCCTCAGGATCCGGGATGATAGTCATTTCCTCAAAGGTGCCTTCCTCCGCCCCTTCGCCCTTAGTGGATGTTTGCGTCATCCGCCCGGTGTAGATGCCAACCCGAATACGCGCCTTACGTTTTCCACCCAGGTCGTAGCTCAGTTGATCAGACGTCAGAATTTCTTCAGCAAACCGATTAGCCTGATCAGCCGCCAGCGCATTCATCGGATAAAGAACAACCGCCTTGATGCCCTTGCCCTTACCTGCCTGCTTCATACGTAAGCAGTGATCCAGTAGCGGGTAAAGAAAACATTCTGTTTTACCAGAACCGGTGCCTGTAGTGACTATGGTGTGATCAGGTACATGCTCATTTCGAGTCGTCAGCCGTTTCCAACTCAATGCCTGATGCTTGAACGGCACCCAGGGCACACTCAAATCAAAGAGATGCGATGTGTCCGCCCCTTCGAGCCGAAAAGGTTTCCTTAATTGCAGCCATGGCCCTTTGAATAACCCCTCGTCCGGATGAGTAAAAAAGGCTTCCAGAGCCCTCTCCGTCTCCGGATGGCGGATATGAAAGGTAGCTCCGAGATAATGGAGAATCTGTTTTTTGACTTCCAGTGCCAGCGTGGCGGGTAACATAAATCTATTTCCTGGGTTCTTTCATGGGATCGCTCATTAAAACGGCCACACCTTCCTGGCTGACTCGAAAAGCAGTTCACCTCTCCTGGTGATGGCATTTTCATTCCATTCCGCCAGCGGGTCCTCCCCCTCATAAACCGGGTAGAAGTATCGGTTCAGATTCAATTTGCTGTACTTAGCCAGCTCCGGACGCTTTTTCTGCCAGCTTCCGTTGGAGAGGGACGGATTCAGACTGCCAGTAATCAGGGTTAGATTACCCAAGGTATGCACCGCGTCATCGCGTTGCTGAATAAATTTCAGCTTAGCTTCCGGGTCTGTCAAATGCTCTTCAGGAATGGGCCAGTTAGGCGCCCACTTCACCGGCATTACATGCTCAATGGTCAGGTCGTTAGGCAGTTCCAGATTCTCGCTTTTCAGGTCAGCCTGATTCTGGTCGATGGCTTCCAGCACAGCCCGAATTTTGTACTGAGCCAAGGCCTGATAAACAGCACGGTTCAAAATGCTCGCCTCAAATTCCTGATCCGTCGGGAAGCGCACACTGTCGCCATCGTTAGACTGGAGAATGCTCCTTAAGGCATTGGCAGTAAGCGAACCCTCCCGGTCTAGCGTCTTGATCACTTCCAGAAACAATCGGTTGTAATTTTTGGAGGTCAGACCACAGACCATCCTGCGCACTAAGAAAGATTCCAATACCGTCAAGAACTGATCAAACTCGCGCTGCTGCGACGGCAGAAGTTGATCACTGGCCAGCAATAACAGCGGGTAAACCGTCGCTGTGTCAATTGCCTCCAAACGTTTCAGGAAGGTGGCTAGGCGCGACCTGGCGGGCGGTTCCGCAAACGTCTTGAAAGCGAGGGAATACCGAGAAAGCGCTTTTAACTGCTCTTCCGGCAACCCCACCAGCGTTTGCTGAGTCTCTACGTAATCCTTGAAGGACTCGAACAGATGAGCTGGGCGCACTTCCTCCCGCATCATCAGCGTAAGGTAATGCTGTAAAAACAGATCAATCCTTGGGCGCTTGGCACGCCCCTGGGTGACTTCAGTACGCCAGAAATCACCGTCGAATGTCGACCAGTGGCGTTTGTATAGATCCTCTATATTTTGGGATTCCGCTTGAGCTTTGCGGAACAGATAGTTTTTCACCAAATCCGCCGGCAGCAGCTGGGTGCCCCGGGCGTTTAAGGTTTCAAAAATCACCTGGGATTCGTCGTCGTCATCCAGATTTATGACCACCACCTGCAATCCACCGCTGATGACTCTCCAAAGCACGTTCAAACGCTCGCTTGGTTTTATTTCCTCATTCGATTCATCAATCTCATCGAACTGGCGGGATAGCCAGCCACGAAGCTGTTTGCAAAAATAAAGATACCCCTGCGTCATATTGCTGGTTGCTGGCTCAGTAAGCTGACCGGAAAACAACATTTCAAGGGTCAGATCAGCATAGGGATCCTTTTCAACAGCGCCGGATTCATGCAAGGCTTTGAATGCTTCCCTATCCCGATTGGTAGGCCACACCTTGTACTTTTCATGGTCGTAATCGACCTTGCTGGCCTTGTTGGTAACCAGATCATTAAAGCGGTCGTAATACTTCTCGTTGTCCAGTCCCTTGGCTAGATCCCTGGCCGCCAGCATGATCAGTTGCAGAGTGGTGAAGCGCTGTTGCCCGTCGATCACCTGATGGGTTTCAATCGACCCGGCTACATTTTTCAGCTGTTCCAGCACCACCGCGCCCAGAAAATGTTTGCGGTGCCGGCCGTATTGAAGCTCGTAATCCAGCAACCCCTGGATGTCTTCCCACAGCGGCTCCCAGTTCTTTTCCTTGTTCCAAACATAAGGGCGCTGGAAAAGTGGGATTTGGAACGAAATGGTTCCGTCGAAAATCTGGTTCAGATCTCTTGCCTTGGCATCCATCAGGCAGACTCCTTGTTGTTTTCAGTCAGGCCGAGGCGTTCGGAGAAGACGCGGTATGCGGTTCGGTAATTCTCGATACGGTCGACGTGGGAGAATGGTGGAAAAAAGGTTTTGGTTACGGTCTGATTGCCGTTGTCGATTTTCCAGCTGACGATTAGTGGGGAAACGCCATAATGGTCTGCGCGAGCAGCTCTAACCTCGGTACCGCCAGCATCTTTTCGCTTGGTATTGGGAAGTCGCTGACCTCTGGCGTCATACTCATCAATTTTTTCGTACTCAACCAATGCCGAGAACTGAACGTGGTAAATTTGAATCAGCTCCTTGACGGATAGGCCAAACCCTAGGGCTAGGAGTGCATCCAGCTCCAATGCAGCCTGCCGCCGGTCCTTCTCATTGCGAAACGCAAAATCACGCGACCAAGGCCCTGTTAATGTGCCCCATTTTTTCGAGCCAACGCTAGTAAAGGCATCGTTTTTAAATTCAGGTAAAAAAACTTTCTCCCAGAGATCTGCATAGTGCTCTGTTAAGCAGCTTAAACAAAGTGCTCGTGCTTTAATAAGAGGCCAATACTTTTTGTCAGTTATTGGGAATGGCGTCAGAGTATTCGCATATATATCGCTGCGACCGGCCACACGAATCAAAAAGTCATGCAGAATAGAAATAGAGTGACCGGCAAAAACAACGGCCAATTCCGGATTATCAAATGTAAACGATATCACGGGATTAATATGAGTTACTCCCGACGGCATAATAGCTGGTATTAGCGTTCTCTCATTTGCGGGCTGACCTCTTCGGCGATATACAAGACTTGGCCGAGCAGTGAGGGGCTCAGGCAAAGCCTCAAGCTTTCCATTCGTTGGCAATCCCTGTTCTAGCTGAACACCGGGGAAATGAGTCGTAAACTCTTGACCATTTCGCTCTGAACCATGGATCTTTAGCCAATGAAGGGCCGCTTCAACAGCACCCTCCCATCGCGAAAAATAGCCGAACTTCCGAGCAGTCTTTGCGCCGGGCTTATTGGAGTCAATTCCATAAAGTTTCAGCGTTTCACCCAATAGCGCTTCGTAAGCAAACTTGTCGCCCGCTGCAACCGGCCAAAAACCTGGTTGCCAACCACTTTCAGTCTTAATAGGCTTCTGAGGCTTGGGCCATTCGGGGATGGCTTTACAAAATGCATCCAGATTTCCGTTTTCATCACCAGGACGATATACAGTTCTGGGCAGATAGTCCGTTGGTATATTTTCCAAATCGATGCTGTCGTAATGGTTCTTTTCCGTGCAAACAGTTCGCGGTGTCTTATTGAAAGCGTTGCCCACGTAAAAATGTGGGCCGGAAATTACCCACTCCTCTGCACTGGCAGGTTGGTAGCTTGGGTTTTCAACTCGTGTAATAGCACCATCCTTTTGGCCATTCACTTCGTTAATCATGTCTGAAGCATAATAATGACCGCGAAGATCGCCCAACCTAACGCTCGCCTGTGAGAATTTCTTAAGGACTTGCAAGATAGGTTCGCTGTGAACCAATGGCAGTCGCGCATGAGAGGCAGGAGTGCCATCATCATCCAATAAACTCGCGAATAAGGTTAATTCCTTTTCAGTGATCTTGAGCGCCCGCTTTACGTGGCCTTTCACTTCCCAGTCGCCGTTGGCATCTTTAATACCCGGGATGGGATCGTCAGGGCGATTATGCTTCAGACAATGTTTCAGCGTATGCCCACCAAACAGGTTGAAAATTGCCGTGAACTCAACTCGTTCTTTTGGCGAGCCAAAAATATTGATGCTGAAGGTCTGACGAGCATTAACCTCGGCGAACAGCTCTTTCTGGCGCTCATTCTCATATTGGTAATGAGCTAGCAGCCGAGGATAGTAAGATGCTCGGAACGGCCCACCTCTTCCATCGTCAAATACACTCTCGGGGTGGAGTAAACCTGCGATACCATTCACCCCTAACAACGCCCAACTCCGTTCAATAAAGTTCTTGTACAAATTGGTTCGCAGGCCAGCCAGTGCAGGATAAAGCGTGACGTCATTCAGGAAGGTTGCCGCACCCTCTCCCGCCGAAAACAACTTCTGGTAATGATCTCTCCGGCTAACGTCCTGTAGTAATTTTGGTCTCTCACGATTGTAAGTTGCTGATTTTGAGTCCCTGACACCGAGAAGAGGTTCGTATTCATTAAGCAAGGGCGCCGCTTTCCAGTCTGCTCCGACCCAAGGCGGGTTGCCGAACATCAGATCAAAACCTTTCGGAGCCTCATAATCCCCCACCTGCGGCCCCAACACTTCAGTAAAAATCAGCTCCCAATGGTGAAAGTTCTGTTCTGCCGTGGTGCTACGCCCTACGCCAAACCAAGGCACCAACTCACTCAAATGTTCCGCATCCGGCAGCTTTTGATCACTAGCCTGAAACAAAACCTCCAATTCAATTTCATCACCTAGCTGAATATCCAACATGGCCCGAGTCGCCAGATCGTCGGTGCCAATTCCCAGCAGCACTTCCGCTGCTGCGAGCCAAGCTTCCCGAGACGGCAGATTGTCGCTTTGATCCAATGGCCAGAAATAGAAGCTACACCAGCTGTCCATCAGCAGCTTCAATCGTTGAAAAGCTCCGCTTTCCGCTTCCAAGCTGGCTTTGGTGCCTTCTTGCCGGCGCAAGGTCGGTCCGCCGCGAAGTGCGTCCAGGCTGTTCTGGGGCATGGGCCATACGGTGGAGGTGCAGGCAGTATCGACCAATGCCCGTTGGCGAGAGACGCTGTAGTCCCTCCAAAGCTCGTCGATGCGCTCACTCAGTCGTTCCAAGCGAGCAACGTCTTCCACCGAGCACTTGGATTTCACCTGTTTAGTGCGCCAGGTTTTGATGGTGTCGCACTCAGTCGGCCAATGCTCTCTCATAAGCTTGTCGTTGGCCGCCGGTGCCATGTCTTCGTCCCAAACCAAGAAATGGTAGATCTCACCGGATTTGCGGTCTTCGCCGGGTTTCAGCTGGCGCGGAATCTCAGAGTTTTTGCCGTAGTGTTTGCCCCGCAACAGTTGGTCTTTTTTCCACACGCTGCGACGGGCACCAATCAGACTGTTTCCGGCCCGCAGGCGAAGTCCGAACCACGGGGTGGCCGCCGGCTGGAACAGGGGCTGATTGTCTTCGTCACCTTCCGACACTTTCAGGCGGTGGATGGTAGAAAGCCATAGTGATAAAGCTCCCAGCTCAACAGCCACTGGGTTCAAGTCGACGCCATAGACGTTATGTACGGCAATGTAGTGGCGCACCCGGCGCAGCTCGTCTTCGTAGTTGCTGGGATCGATGAATCTGCCTAGCTGTTTTTGCTTGAGCTCTAGGTAGCGGTGGCCCAACTGGTCGATGGCTTCCACTAGGAAGGCGGCTGAGCCCATGGCAGGCTCGCAAATTTTCAGTTTGAGTATGCCGTCTGCCTGTTCCGGGACGAAATCTTTCAGGCGTTCCTTAAGAGCTTCTTCGACCAGAGTGCGAGTCAAGACTTCGGGGGTGTAATAAGAAGCGCTGTTAACGCGATCGACGCCATTTAGATGCAGAATGAATTCACCGGCACGGTAGATACGGTTGCGCTCGGTGCGATGTTCCAGCACGATTTCTCCGGCCTTGAATTCGTTTTCCCGTGTGGCGGGCACGAACCAAGTGGGCACCTTGGAGTCGATGGCGTTGTCCAGCATGGACTTGCTGTTCTTGGCTTTCTGATGCACTTGTATCAAGTCTTCGGTGGCGAAGAAGCCTTTGTAGGAGAGTAAGCCTTCGTAAACGGAGCCAAGTTGTACAATGCCCAGTTCTGCGTAATTGATTCGACCGATGCGTTTGTTTTGCTGCGAGGTGCCCAGGCTTAGGCAACGGATAACCTTATGCAGTATCTGATTGGAAAGTTTTACCCGGCTAAGAAGAGGCGTTGCCTGGGGATCAAACAGCGTGGCGGTTAAAGGTTGTATCGAGAAGACTTTGCCCGGCGTATATTTCGACCGGCCGCGGGTGCTTCCACTCAAAGACAGCTGCTCACCTGCTGGTGCCTCGAACAGGCTTTCCTGCCTCGGCCCCTGGCCAAACGAGGATTCGTCCGCGTTATCGACTTGACCATCGCTTGCTGGGTCAAAACCGTTATAGATCAGTTGGAAAAGACGCGCCAGATGTTCCGCAATGTAAGTACCATTCTCTGTGGTGGTCCCTGGCTCATTGGCGTCTACCAGGTCACGCAGAGATTCAAGGCTGTAACCCAGGCGGTATACATCGTCATTGATGGGCAATATGCCCAGCTCGCCGCCTCGGGCTTCGGCGTAGAAGCAGAACAATAAGCGGTACACGTAGATGAGCGCGTCGTGCCGAAGTTGTTCAGCTGTGATTTCCCGGCTGCCATCCGGTAATGGCACTTCTCTCTCACTGAGCTGGCGATAGCCCAGGTTGTTTTGCCGGCGAGCATCTACCCAGCCATTGGCGATGGCTTCAATCGCATCGCGCACAGCGCCTTGGAGTTTTGCCGATACCCCATGGGTACTTTTCAGGCTCCCTTCACGTAGACGTTCGTGCAGCACTTCATCGCTTTCGCCCTGCGGCACCAGGGCTTCATCGGAAAGCAGCGCTGCGATGGCTTCAAAGGTAGAAGCCTGACGGCGACCAAAAGCTTCATCCAGGTCTATCCAGAGGTAACGCCCTTGGGAAAATGTGTGGGCATCGAAGAGATAAACACGCCCCCCTGCCAGGAGCATGGTCCAGCGTGGTGCGTCTTCCTGTTTGAACAACAGTGCAATGGCTTTTTCCCAGCTGGCTTGCAGAGTAGGCAGACCTTCTACGTGCCGGGTTCTGGCAATCACCTCCTGCTCCAGCGGTTCTTCGTCAATTTCGCCGCCAGTCAGGCAAAAGGGGGCCTCAGCAATAACCAGCCAAGGCCGGTTGTGACGATTCAGTCGATGCAATACCGGTAGCTGCTGTTTTTCACTCTCCAGGTCCAGACCAAAAGGCTCAGGTCGGTAACCGAGGGCATCCAGTAGGGCCGGGTACCAGCGATTGATGGCTTCGTTATCTGCCCTGACCCGAAGCAATGGGTCATCGTAATTCAGAGCTTCAGTTTTGGCTTTGAAGTAGGTTTCACTCAAGGCTCCCAGTTTCCTGGGAGTAGATTGGCTGCCCTGCTCTCTCCAGCCTTTGACTTTATCGGCGATGTCCTTGCTGAAGCCGTTCTTGTCGGCCAGGTAATGGGCGGCGTAATAATCACCGACGTTCTTGATCGCGATATCTAATGACATTACTGAACCCCCTCTACAACCAGTACCAGGCGGGTGGTGGCTTCGTCTGTTGCGCGATAATGGGTTTCTTCCCAATTTTCACGCCGATCCTCCAGGTACTTTTCCATTTCTTCCCGCTTCTGGCGTAACAGCGTTGCTCGTCGGCCTTCTGGTGGCAGATTGGTGAGTTGTTTGTCTATTCGCTCTCCCCAGCGCTCAAACCAGTGTTTAAGACGGGCATTTTCCTCATCCAGCCGTGGGCGTATCTGAGCGCGGCGTTTATCTTTGAGCTTTTTAAGGTGTTTGACGCTTTCATTAACCGCGGATCCAAGCATGCTTTGCAAAAGATGCGCAGGCAATGAGCCGGTCTTCCCGGTATTTGCGAGCTGGTCAAAATTGACTTCGTTCAGGGCTTCTTTTAGCGGAAGGATCTGAACTTCACCGCCTTTTCGAAAGGAGACTGCGTGCGGGTCCACAATCAAGGGTGTGCCCGCACGGGAGCTGACTTGGCCAATAAAACAAAACAGAAGTTCTCCAGGCTTCAGAAATGGAGAGGCTATTAAGGGTGCTTCACCCCGCTTTTGCAGCATCATTAGCCTTTCCGCCAGCCATTGCATAACCGGATGTTGCTCGGTTAGTAACAACTCTCGTGACCACTGGCCTTTCTGAGCAAGGGCTGCTTGTATCGCCTGATTCACCCGTTGAGCATTGTCGGTGAAAAAGAGTTGCTGATCATCCGGCCAGGCCTCTTCTGGCATGGCCGACGCCCCATAGACCATTTCACTATCCACCCAGGGTGCTCCCAGCCGCCTTGCCAATTCCTTGGGCGGGGTAAAAATGATCTGCTGTGCAGTGTGCTGCAACGGATGCCAATCCGGACCACCGAGCTGATCCTTTAATACGCGGTAGCCCTGTTCGAAGAATTCTGTGTTTTTGAGCAGGCGGATCCGAGAGTTATCAATGGTTGCTTCTGGGCTTTTGGCGGCTTCATCCTGCTCGCGCTCTGTATCGTCTCCACCAAGTAGGTAATCCAGATAGTCACCATGGCCAAGCTCGTTGGCCGCCTTCAGAGTGGATTCCAGTTCGCTGGTTTCACCTGAACCGGTATCCCTGTCCAGCAGACCTCTGTCGCCTTTTACCAGGCTATCCCCAAATGTTTCTTCCTCCTTCTTTACGTCATATAGCTGAAGCACGCTCTCGCCTGTGCGGGTGGAGCGGTTAATTTCTTCTACCTTGCTGACCAAACGTGAGAACAGCTCACTATCCCCCTCCAGCAAGCCTTCCTCGGTTTCAACCATCAGATAGCGGACGATGGGCGGATGCTTCTGACCAAAGCGGTCGATACGGCCGTTGCGCTGAATCAGAGTGATAATGGACCAGGGTAGATCGTAGTGAATGATGTGGTGGCACTGGTGATGCAGGTTTACACCTTCCGATGCCACGTCGGTTGCCAGCATCAACCTTACCTGGCTGTTGCCGGTGCCAAACGCCTCGATGGCAGCGGCCAGAGCGTTATCCGACATGCCGCCATGAACAGCCGCGATGCTCTGTTCCGTTTGATTTTCCTGTTTGGGGCTAAAATTCAGACCGAAGTGCTTGGCCAGTGCCGGCGCCAGGTATTCCTGCGTAATACGGCTCTCGGTAAACATAAGCAGACGAGGGCTCTTGGCGCTGCCATCCCAGCCCATGACTTGGAGCTGTTCAATTAACAATTTAAACCGTGCGGATTGTTTTACGGACAGGTCGGTCAGTCTGCGTAGCAGCTCCTCCAGTTCTTGGATTTCTCTGCTGTCAGGATCCGACTTGCGCAGGGACACCAGCCGCTTCTCGGCAGTGGACTGACAGGCCTCTGGGCTTGATAAAAACGACTTGTACATCCCCCAGCTCACGATCGCCTGGGCATCGATTTGCCTGTCCAGAACCAGCTGGCGGATTTTAGCGAGCTGCTTATAAACCGACTCTTCAGCCGCAGTTGCGTTTGCAGTTGTTTGCGGAAGGGAGATCACCTCACGCTCAGAGAAATTACTGCCGGCTTCCTCTTTGACATCCTCCTTAAATCTCATCAGGAAAAACGGCGCAATGTCTTGCGCTTCATATTCCTGCAGATTGGGATCGGGAATAGCAGAGGGGTCCAGAAGGCTGATCAGGCGGCCAAAAGTTTCCCGTTTACCATTGTGTGGTGTGGCGGTGGTCAGAATCATACTATTGGTTCGACGAGACAACCTCCTCGCCAACCGGTAGCTCAGGTGACGCTCCGGGTTGGTGCCGCCGGATACGTTATGAGCCTCATCGATCACCACCACATCCCAGCGGGTGTTTTCCAAAAAATGAGCGTAACGGCCGATGTCCTTCAGCGTATCTATGGAAATAATAATGCGGTGATACACCTCAAACGGATTTTTGGAGGCTGGAATCTTGAGCTGTAGTTTAGAGAGGGTGTCCGAGTCCATCCGCACCAAAGGCAGGGCGAAGCGGTTCCATAGTTCGGCCTGAAACTGTGTGAGCATGGATTTTTTCGCCAGTACCAAAATACGCTGGCCCTGACCCCGTCGAATTAGCTCGCTGAGAATCATGCCCACTTCGATGGTTTTACCCAGGCCTACCTGATCGGCCAGCAGCAATCGCGGACGCATTTGCTTCAGGGCCCGATGCACAGCTTCCTTCTGATACCCCATGGGGGTATAGGCGCCCATATCTTCGAAATGAGGCTCTGGATCGGTCAATGGCATTTGCCGCAACTGAGCTTCCAGAAACAGTCGAGCAGTGGAGTAACCCTTGGTCTCATCCCTGACCAGCTCGGTTTTACGGGGATCCACTTCTTTAAGCTGATCCAGCTGAGTCAGAAACGCAGCTTCATGGCCTCGGTTGAGATCGTCTACGCCAGTGCAGAATACAATTTGATGTTGGTTGCTGCCCGCCGCGTCGACACGAGACACCAGCCATTCTGCGTCTCGGCATTCGACTCGCATGCCTGGGGTGAAAATTGTCAAAATTAGATCCTTTTTTCAACGCCGTAAGCTTTTGAACTGAGAGCTATCTTGAGTATTTTTGGTATTGAGGCCAACCGCTGTTACATAATTTTGCAGGTCCCTTGCGACATATCAGGACGCACGAAGCCTTTCAAGCGCGCTCAATATTCTGAGATAGTGAGCAGTCAAACATTCCCTTTATGAAATGTCCCAACGCACAGCACTCACAATTCCCCAGTTACCCTCTTTGTTGGGCCTACGCCATTTAGCGGTTGGCATTGCCCTCAGGTACTCCAGTGCTCGTTGGTAATCCGAGAATCGCTGCTCAGAACCCTTCTCGCCAACTGCGTAATAGCCTCCGCGATTGCAGACTTTTTCGCAGAACCAACTGCCGTCGCGAGCGAAGGGAATGCTGCTTTTGCTCTCGGGCGAATTCACGTCTTCACTCTCATCAACACTAGAGTTAAGTGCGAGATCACGACCCGAGATGTTAAGGCGAGCCAACAACTCTGACCTAGCATAACCATCCAGTTCTACCCAGATCACCGCGCCATTTTTATGTTGATATTGAACAGGCTCAGAAAGATGAATCACCTCTCCTAATACCCAGGCATGATTCCATTTGTAATCCTCTTTGGTATAAATCTCGGGACCTACCCAATGCCTTTCTTCATTCTCGAATATTTCATCAAAGGACAAAGGCCCCACAGAGTCGACGATAGTCGCGACACCTACAATGACACCCGTACCTTTCTCAATCAGAGCAACAGGACCACGAATCGAGGTGTGTGAACTCCGCATTTCCCAGACTTTTTCTCCACTAAGAATTTTCCCGATCCAAGGCTGAGCGATAATTAAACCTCTGCTCACTTCATTCATACCAGGTATACCGGATTGACCAGTAGAACACCGTCCCTTCGTTTTCATCCGTTGTTACCACTCGCTTATCTTGTTTAAGCTATTAGCATTCAGAGGACAATGGCCTATAAACCCATTGATTTTAATACTTCGTTTTCAGATACCACTTCCGGCGTTACCACGGCATCTTTCAGCATGAGCTTGCCACGCAGCAGCCTGTCAAGATGCACGTCGAAAGCGTCGTACTCCGGATGCAGGACTGCCGGAAGGTGGATAGTGACAGGCTTTTTTTGCCCTATACGATACACCCGGTCAGACGCCTGAGCCTCTTTGGCGGGGTTCCAGTGCCGTTCCAAGTGCACTACGTGGTTGGCGCCAACAACAGTAAGACCAACCCCCGCAGCCACTGGCGACATGATTATGATGTTAAATCCAGCATTTGCCTCAAACTGGGTAATAAGCTGCTTTCGGCTCAGCACGTCAGTCTTTTTGGCTACCGCAGCCGTGTCCCCATTAATGATCGCAATATTCAGACCGTAGATCTGATCTAACCACAACTTTAGCAACCGCTGCAGTCGTTTAGTAACCATGAACAGAATCACTTTTTCACCGTTCTTTTTGATGGAATCCAGAGTATCCAGTAGAACGCTTAGCTTGGCCGATTCGCCCATGATCCGCCTTGCCGAAGCGGCGTCATTGGTCATCAGTTCAGTTTCATGTCGGAGCCGGGGGTGAAGCGAGACTTCTCTCAACTGTTGCAGTACGGAGAGGGCTTTGCCGCGCATGTCTTCGGTTGCCTGTTGCTCGCGGTATCCCTTCAGAACATCCTCGTAAGCCCGTAGTTGCTGGCCCTCCATGGTGCTGGTTAATGCTGAGGTGTAAACCAGGTTACCGTGATCCGGTTGCGGAACACCGCAGCGAATAGTTTTGGCTGGCAGGCCGCCCAGTTGATCTTCCTTAACGCGGCGAAGCATAAACGGGCCGACGGTATCCCGTAGCCCCTGCCCCAGTGCGCTTCTCACTTCGTCGCGGCTTTCTTCATCAGCCGCAAGAATCGGCTTTATCCAGGTATCTCGAAACGTTGTCCAGTTACCAAGCAAGCCCGGCTGCGCCGTGTCCATCAGACACCAGAAGTCGCCAAGGCTGTTTTCCACCGGGGTACCCGTTGCGAGTAACTTAAAATCTGCTTTTAAGCCCTTGGCAGCCCGGGTTTGCAATGTATTGGGATTTTTGATGTTTTGGGCTTCGTCAAAAATCACCATGCCCCAGTCGATTCGGCAAAGGGAAAACTGGTAGTCCCGAAGTGCCTGATAGGTCGTGAGGACCAGCCGCCTTTCCTGATCCAGCCTTTTGGTGCCGGCTTCCGGCCCGATGTGCAGTGCGTAGCGAATTGCGTCTTGATCCAAAATCTGGTCATTGTCGAGGATCTCCGCCATTTGTGCGGCTTCCCGCTTCTCGCCTTTTACGCGGAACTTGGTCAAATCACGACCTGACTGCAACACGACAATGTCTTTGAAAGGGATACCATTGTAAGTGGCAGCCACCTCATCTTCCCAGTTCTCAAGCAAGGTGAGCGGCGCGACTACCAGTATGGGCTTCTGTTGCTTCCGAGATGCCTTCTGACGACTCAGATACTCGCCGACCGCCACAAGGCTCATGTAGGTTTTGCCAAGTCCCATATCGTCTGCAAGTAATGCTCCCTGCAACCGGTACAGATTGTCTGCTTGCTCTTGCCGGGCATGCTCAATCAATCCCAAAAGCCATAAGATACCTTCTTTTTGGTGCGGAAATGGCTCTCGCGCGTACCGGCTCCAATCTGGCTGATCATTGTTCGATACATCTTTTGCCTTTTGCCGAAGCTCTTCGTGCAGCTCTTCAGCATCCTTAAGGACAAGGCTCAGCTTCTCTTGTGTCGCAGGCGTGTCGTCATTGATAATCAGATCTTGCAGATCCCGGTTTCGTAACCTGTCACCGATTTGTTCGAGTTGGGTCGATACCGATTCTCTGTTGGAAATATCAATCGTCTCCCCCCCAAAGGCGACGGTATCGGCACCCTGCCCCCAGGCAGCTTCCACGGCCTCCTGAAACTGAGTGAGCTCTTCTTCTGATTGGATGACCTTGGGCAATGCTTCTGGAGGCGCAGGCAATTTATCGAGTGCAAACCAATCCTGTTTTTTGGCATCGGTCTCACCAAATTCCATGTGTTGGAGTTTGCCAATCCCTTCCACCCGGACCGAAAATCCGAGTTCAAGGTTCACCAGTGCCGCATCCAGAAAAGCGCTTGGAGTTTCGATAAACTCCTGGACCTTATCCACAGGAATTCTTCGATTACCTAGAACCTCCTTAACAGCCTCAACTTTCTCGGGCTCAAGCAAGACGACCCTCTTTCCAATACGAAGTGCGCCTCCCTTTTCCGCGTCAAAATCTAGTTGGTCCCATCGCCGTCCAAGCTCTTCCGGTGAAGTTCCATCTCCGAGGCTCGGGCTCAAAAAGAGGCTTCCATCAGGCATTTTGGTGGCTGTGACCCCAACACCCTCGGGAACAACCACATCCAGTTTTTCGAAATGCCCAAGGTCCAGTTTCATGCCGTTGCGTTGGGCTGTCTGAAGCTCAGCCATCAAACGTAAATTCGCGCCCTCACCTCGTCCTTCCGGTGCGAGTTGCTGATGACATTCCAAGGCAGTAAGTGCGAAGAGTTCCGCTTGTGAAAGCCGGTACGCTTCTTTCGACGTTAAATAAAGGAACGGCCCCTTTCGGTTGAAAGGAACATCCTGACCTTCGACGCTAGCCGTTGCATTTACGTGGAAACCGCTGTTTCCCGTTCGCCCATTAATCTCGGTGATAAAGCCGCCGGAAAATCTCACTGGCAACTTGAGAATCTCAGCCTGTTCGTTATCCAGTCCGGCCACGACTTCAGCGCTGACGTGGAACCCGTTGGCCATGGGATCTGCCAAACCTTGCTCTTCCAACATTCGCAAGGCAATCAGCTGCATTTTCTGAAGTGCCGGTCCGTTACCTTGCTTTAACTCGGCGAACTCCGGGAGATCGATGAAAAAGAGGACACCGGAGGAATCAGCGCGAAGCTGAAAACCAGACTGCGCGGAGACGTTTTCTTGTTCGCCAGAGACCATTGAGCGAAGGAGATCGAACAAGCCCATGAGAGTCCTCTTTGTTTATTTGAACTTATGGATAAATTCCGGTTTTACGACCCAGGTATGCATGTCCTCCCTTTTGACATAAGGCGCCAAAGGCCCGGCGAACATCGCAACCAGCTCTTTCAGCGTAAAACCTAAAAGGGCTGCTACATGCCTAGCCTCTGCTCTTGGGTTATGGGCGAGGTAACCCAGTACTGTTTTTTGCTGTTCAGAAAAGCTGTTGAGATCCTGATTCCTCTCAGTTCTGACGCTTTGGGAACGGGCACCATCTCGATCAGTTGCTGATACAGAGGGGCTTCCTCGCAGGAACTTATCTGCGGCACTCGTCGGTTTTCTACTAGAAGAAAGATCCTCATAACTAGGAGGTGTTCGTTTCGGGGAGCGGTGGGGAGCCAACACCTTCAGATGCTCTGGCAACTCTTTAGGTTCAGGCACCCAGGCTTTTGGTGATTTGACGACTGGGTACCCATGAATGGCGAGATGCCCCCTATATTCAGCTGTGCTGAGGAGCGACTCGATATCAAGCTCGATACCTTGCTCTGCCAGAAAATTAATCACCTTGGATTGCCAGGTTCCATTGTGAGTGACTGCATCATAAGGCAGGTTATACATCGCTTTATATTGCGCCGGAGTTGTGTGAGTTAATTCGCCTGGCGTAAATGAGGTGTGGTCATACGAACCGACAATTTTCCCAGGCTGCGCAAGGTAAACCCAGATTTTGAAGTTATGAGAACCCTCCACGAGATGAAAATCACCACAGTCAACATAAATGATAGCTTTGTCGGATAGCCCACCCTCTAAATTAGCAAAATTTGTTTTGATTTCATCCCCAAGAAGCCTTTTAACAATTCCCTCAGTGCGACGCCCTAGCATCAGCCGGGTGTTGCGAATGAGCTTCTGATTATAGAGTCCCTCAAGAAATCGCTTGCGGGCCGGAAACATTCGCTTAAGCCCTGCATCGCCACTTTCTAACCCGTACTGTTCCAAAGCTTGCAAAAACAGCTTCAGATCTTGTCTGGACAGCCATCCCCGGACTTTCTCAACTCGGGCAGCGCCTAGGGGCTTCCACCATTCCTGATAGTTCCTTGACGAGCTCTTAATGCGAGGATCGCCCGCGATACCGATTACAAAATCTTGCCAGGCCTCCGACACCTCGGAGCCCGCTCTGTCGATTATGACCTCCAGCGCGGCATGCCCAATGCGCTTGTCTTCACCAAAGGGGGCTCGACTGACGGAAGGCTTCAAGAGTTCATCGAATACCGGATCCCACTGCCCCAATGCCACACTGTTAAGCGTCTTGATGTAATAATGCGCCCGGCACAAATCCCCGTATCGGCCCGCGTCATAGCCAACCAAACCGAATGCCTCAAAGCGTTGCTCAAGCTCCTCACCACTCTCACGCACCTTGTCTGAGAATTTTGCCGGCCCTTCAACGCCAATGAGCCAATCGAGATTTTTTTGGAGAGCTACGATCGGGTCCCTCGTCGAGAGGTCTCGTTGTTTTTGGGGAATCTTCAGAACCTGAGATCGAACGACAGCCTCAATACTACTGAATAGACCATTATCCACCTGATCTAACTGGTCGAATTCCTCAAAATATAATTTACCGAGCTGAAGGAGGGTCGTGCGGGTTAGCCTTGGTTTTTGTCTCTCGACTAAGGCATTGATAACAGAAGATCGGCAGCTCCTTTTCAGCACGCCCTTTTCATTATTCCACAGCCACGTTAACGCGCGCGCTCCGAGCCGTTTTTCGATTGCATCATAAATATCCGTGAGATCGGCACGTTCAACGGATCGCCGCAAACGTCCGCACATGGCGTCAAAAGCATCACCTCCACCCGCCGATTGCGCGAACCTCTCGGTTTTGGCCAACAAGCGCGACCAGCCAGCCTCGACGTCATTTGGCCACGCTGAGACCAAGTTTGGTGGTGGGGGTAACTTCATTGAGTCAAATCAACTTTAGCCCGCACTTTTTCATAGTCCTCACTGCTTGGACGGCGGATTGTGAACCTAATATCAATCCGTCTATTCTTACTAAAATCCGACTCTGTTTTCTGGTTTTTTATTACAGGCCTAGTTTCCGCATAGCCACTGACAGAAAAAAGCGTTTTATTGTCGCCATTCTCAAGATCGCCGAGCTTGCCTCGTTCAGGTAGGGCCTGCTCCCAAAACTGCCAAAGAGAAATAGCCCGGAACGTTGACAGGCACCAGTTCCCTTTGGAACCACACAATTTTCCATAGAACGGGCGACTGTCGGTATGACCCTCTACAAAAACGGTATCCAGATAATTTGAACGGTCCTCTTTAGAAATCAGTTGATGCAGGACCTCACCGATTTCAAAGGCTATATCCTGATACTGACGGCCAATTTCGTTTGCGCCAGTATCAAATCCGAGCAGTTGATTTGGAATCCTCAGGACCGTGCTATTCTCACTGACCTCAACCTGAATTCCCCTTTTTTGCAGAATGTCAGCGGCTTCCGTCAATATGTTTCGCCGGACTTCTTCCGCCTTTCGAAGCATGGAAATTTCTTCCTCGACCTCAACGACTTGCTCCTGCAGCCGCTCACGCTCTTTTTCCGCCTGCTCCTGTAATTCCATGAGCTGGAGTATCAGAATCACGGACGCCAGGATGAAGATAACAAGAAGCCCGGACATGACGTCGGAGAATGACATCCAATATGGATTCTCCTCGTCGACCGCTATCGGCTTTTCAGAGCGCAGCAACGCCATCAACGAGCCTCCAGTTCATCAAGAATGCTGCTCATGTTCTCAACGACTCTGAGCATAGAATCCGCATAAGCTCTTGAGCTGGTGTCCCACTTCTCCATCCGGTCTTCCATTTGTTGATTGACTTGCGAGGAGTAGGACGAAAGCCAGGACTCCGTCTGTTTTTCGATTTCCAAAACCTGATTTGCCATATTTTCAGATAAGTCGTTGAACTCGGTTTTAATCGATCTGAGCCATTCCTGTTGGTGATTCTTTAGCTCGCCGAAGCCCTCATTCGTCAGTTTGGCCGCGTTGCTATACTGTTCGATACTTTCCCGGACGGTTTGCTGCAGCCCTTCAAGCAAACGCGACTGTTCACTCAACCTTTCTGTCAGGGCTGAATTTTGTTCACCTGCAGACTCAATGCCAGACAAAACATCAGTCATCTGGGTACCAAGCATTTCTGTGGCCTGGCGTACTTGGGTGCTGAGCATGCCAAGTTGATTTGAGCTGCTATCCAGATGTTTACTGCTGGTAGAGATAGACTCAGTAACCAGCCCCAGCTGATCCAGGATTTCTCGGTGCTGTTCTGCCAGCTGCAAGCTCTGTTGCTGTGTTGTTCTGACAGTCTCGGCAATATTGTTCAGGAGACTTTGCTGCTGTTCGGAGACATTTTCGTTTTGCTCTCTGAATCGATCTTGCTGAAGTCGCTCCCTCTCGTCCGAAGCGGTCATTTGAGCGTTGAGACGGCCGATCATTTCTTCCGTCATTCCGCTGAAGCTTTGCTCCATCGCCTCCTGACGTTGAGTGGCAATTTCAGCGGTTTTCTGATTACGATCCTCAGCTGCTTCCAATTGCTGCTCAACTCGTTCAGAAAAATTCCCCATCAGTTTATCGAAGCGTTCGCCCAGCGCTTTTTGGCTGTTTGCCGAAGACTCAGTAACCTTTGCGATTTGCTCATCGAATCGTCCGGCCTGCTGTTGTGAGCTTTCAATCTGCTGTTCCTGCTGCTCGTTAAGCTTGGTAAACAAATCACCTAGCTGGGAGCTCATACCTGTCACCGCCGTGTTGACATCCGAAGCGGCCTGTTCAAGCAAAGCACCCTGATTCTTCGCCGCACCGCTAACACCCTCGACAAAATCTCCCACCAAACGCTCTAGAACCTGATTGGATTGTTGACTGGCATTGCTCACCAATGACTCGATCGCCGGTGCCATTATATTGTTCAGTGCCGATGTGAATGCCTCCTCCATCGAATCACTGACACCCTTGATGCTTTCCTGTAACCGATCCCCTATGCGCTCGTGAAGCTCCTGCAACGCTTCTTTGCTCTCTCTGCTGCTATCGGCGATGTGCACCAAAGACTGTTCAGCAGGAATTCTCGGATAAAGGAAGTCAATTTCCTGCTGAACACTCCGGATCTGCAATAGCGCTGAGCGTTCCAGGAATTTCTCAATCATATTGAGCACAAGACTGAGGCCGATACCCCACACTGACGTCATGAAGGCGACGGAAGCGCCCTGAATGAGACTGTCGATACCACTACGCAGTTCAGAAACACCCGAGGTTGGGGCAAGATCTAGACCATTCAGACCAACCGTCAGCCCCACAAAGGTACCCAACACACCAATTGCGACAAGAAAGCTGGGGGTTGCTGCAAGCAGACGACTCCCCGTTAGACCGGTTGCTAATGTTCGGGCATTGAAAAAATGATCCGCGTCCAGAGTATTATAAAGAGACTTCTGATCGCCCGAGATCACAAGACTTTCATCGAACTCTCGCCAAACCTTGCCTATCTCGACGTTTTCGAGCTGGAGGGCTTTCTGCAAGACCTCTCGGCGGTTAGCCGCGAGTGCTTTCTTATCTTGATTGTCGATAAGACTTTTTAGCGCTCTGAATCGGCGCTTAAAGTGCACGAAATGCCGGTTTATCGCAATGAATGCGACAACGAACACGAATGCCATGACCAACCAAAAAAGAGTGGCGAGACCTTGCGGCGAGCTCTTTGCTAATGCTGAAAAGTCCGGTAGGAGATGCCGTAGCAGATTAAGAAAGTCCATTTAGATATCCTGAATTGTTATACTGTGTTCTGTTGTCGAAGCTTAGACTTGACCGCGGGACACGTAATAAAAATTTTCTTTCAGAAGCTTACTTTCCCCATCCCATCTATAAGCACAGAGCTTTCCTCCATGCTTTCCGGCAACACTGTAATCCAGACATGCTATATGGTCATTGAGCGGTTCTGGCTCTCCACTCATCCAGTAGTGCCCAACGAACAAAGGTTTTTTGCCGTCATAACCTGGCAACACGTCGTCTGGAATAGATCTGTCAGGGATAAGTTCGAGCACTTCCGGAGGAACCATGGCCAATTTTTGAAAAGTAGTGCTCTCCAAATCCCACCAGCGGGTGCGAATGTTGGTCCTTAGATGATTGTATTTGTCACGGAACTCATAGCCCTCTGGCAGGCGAATCTCTAATCCCTTTAGCAGGGTCTCCAATGCTAAATATGGCTCTGAGCCTTCGCGGGCTGTGGATTTCCAAGCATCCGGTAACAAAGAATTTTGATTATCAAGAAACGGCCCGATCTTCTGAAGGTGATCAGGGTGCCAACAGGCATGAACTACTCGTAAATCTGGCAGGTCAAGAAACAGAGGGAGGGTTTTGAACCATTCGAGAAAGATATCGTGTAATTCGCTGCCCTCGCCTACCTGCTCTAAAAACTCTCGGTGCTGGTGGAGGTTCTTGTCGGTATGGGGTCGCAGGTATTCACTAGAATTCGCGGGTTCCTGTGTAGCCCAGGCGACCGCGTTGTATTCATGGTTACCCATCACGGCCAATGCTTTGCCCTTATCGACCATCGCTTTGGCAATCTGAACCGTTTCAATTTGCTCCGGGCCCCGATCCACAAAATCACCCAGGAAAATCACCTGGCGCTCGTCCGGGTGCTGCCAAACGCCGTCGATTTCTTGGTAATCCATTTTGGTGAGTAGCGCTTTCAGCTCTGTGGCGTAGCCGTGAATATCGCCAATCAAGTCGTACATCGATAGTGATCCTTCACCGGTTACTGCATGGATTCGCGCTCACTGGACGTAATGAGCTCTATTTCCTGACTTGCAGAGCCTTTATTGGGTACTGGCCCTTCGCGCTTGCCCAGCACCTCGCCATTTTGAGCTAACAGGTAGGCTTCGTCTTTTTTGTAATAAAACCAATACTGCTGGATCTCACCCCATATGCCAAGGTCACCGCCCGTTTCGTAGATATGTTCCCGAACACTACACTGCGCTCTGCCCAGTTGTCTGTCCATCGACAATCGCCAGAAGCCTTTGGGGAAATCCAGGTAGCGCTGGTGTTCACAGACCGCAAGGGCAAAGAGTGGCTGGCTTTTGCGCTGGAATGCGGTATCTATCCAGATGTAGGGCTTGAAAGCTGTGCGCTTGCATATTCCGGCGAACGTGAACACTCATTCCGGTTGAACGTGAACACCTTTTTTTTTAACGCATTACCCACCGAGGTTTTTACCCCGGGTGTTCACGTTCAGTCAATATCCTGAAGTCTTTTTCT
>Ga0307955_1000278_pt1 | contig 29529 bp, 31 predicted proteins | sample OrgLakmetagen439_FD_201819 | JGI IMG/M metagenome (GOLD analysis project Ga0307955, IMG submission 201819) | Saline water microbial communities from Organic Lake, Antarctica - #439 | ecosystem: Environmental > Aquatic > Non-marine Saline and Alkaline > Saline | place: Antarctica: Organic Lake...
CTCTCCCTGGATCGGATGCCGCGCCGCATCATTCGGCGGCGTCGCGTTTTTCCTCAAGCGAGGCCAGCATGCGCTCGCCCCATGTCATCTGTTCGCGCAACTCGGAGATCGCGGCCTCCAGCTCGTCGCGCTGCGCTTCCATCTCGGCCAGCCGGGCCTGCGCCACCTCGTAGGCACGGGCGATCTGGGACTGTTGCCCGTCCCCCTTGTCGTAGAGGTCGAGCAACTGGCGCAATTCCTCCAGGCTGAACCCGAAACGCTTGCCGCGCAGGATCAGCTTCAGCCGCGCCCGGTCGCGGCGGGTGAACAGGCGGCGTTGTCCCTGCCGCCTCGGCGACAGAAGCTCTTTCGCCTCGTAGAACCGCAGGGTGCGCGGCGTGACGTCGAACGCGTCGCACATCTGCCGGATCGTCATGATGTCATCACTCATCGTCTTGCCCTTGCCGCACCGTGTCTGATGCCGACATGCGCTGTATGAAGACGTGATACAATATCCGGGCGCGTTGACGTAACAACTACGTCACGTCACTTTTCAGTTGACGTAAGATAAGGCAAGGTAAGGCTTTGCGCGCGACACTTTCTTGCCTCGTGTCAGTCGAGGCTGGCGGCGGTCTCGTCGCGCAACTGCTTCAATTCCGCCATCGCCTCGTCGATCTGGTGGCGCTGTTCGGCCAGTTCGTCGAGCTGCCGGTCGGCAAGCGCGATCCAGCTGCGCATCTGCGCATCGGTGCCCTCGCGTTCGTAGATCAGAAGCCACTGGCGGATATCCTCCAGCGCGAAGCCGAATTTGCGCCCCCGGAGAATCAGGGTCATGCGGGCGCATTCGCGGGGGCCGTAGATGCGCGTGCGGCCCTCGCGTTCGGGCTGCAGAAGCTCGATATACTCGTAATATCTCAGGGTGCGCGGCGTCACGTCGTACTTCGCGCACATTTCCTTGAAGCTGAGTCGCGTCTCCGACATCCGGCCCTCTCCCTCAGATCAGGCCGTCAGGGTACGCCTGTCAGGCGTGGCGTCAATGCCGGGCTGTCAGTTCAGAAACTCCGGCGCGAAGAAGAAAAACCCGTAGGCCATGATCATGGCGGGCACCGCGGAATAGACCGTCGCCAGCACCGCCGCGCGCGAGTTGATCGCGATCGCCGGAAAAAGCGCGTCGCCATCGTTCGAGATCGCGTTGCCGAGCAGGGCGGAGAACGGGATCAGCCCGTTGATGTAGAGCGTCGTCACCAGCACCTGCGGCCCGCAGCCCGGCACGAAGCCGATCACCACGCCGATCAGCGGCAGAAGCGGCGCGACCGTGGCGAACATCGCCTCGAGATCCAGCCCGCCATAGGCCGCCAGATAGTCATAGGCCAGATAGGCGCCGATCACCCAGACCGAGATGAACGCGGTTTCCTCGGCCATGCGTGTGACCGGCGGGTCGGCACTGTTGGTCATCGCCGTCAACTGAGACGTCGCCCAAATCGCAAGACCGATGGCCGTGCCGGTCAGCCCCACGACCGCGACGGGGATCTCGCCGAAGACGGCGCCGATCTCGGCCCCGGTCAGTTGCGTGACCCCCATGATCAGCCCCGGCACGGCGACCGCCAGAAACGCCAGATCGCGCGCGCGCAACCGCCCGATCCGGGGGACGAAATGGCCAGCATCGACCGTCCCGGATGTCATCGGGGCCAGCCGTGCTGCGTCGATGATCCAGCCCGAGATGATGCCCACCGTGAACGACAGCGGCAACACGACCGCCGCCACATCGGGCCGCGTCGCGATCAGCAGAAAGGCGGCATCGCCCATCGTCGCGGTCAGTGTCGCCACCACCGCGCCAAAGCTCACATGGCCCGAACTGTAGGCGGCGACCACCACGACGGCCCCGCCGCAGCCCGGCGTGGCCCCCATCAGCGCGGCCAACGGAACCTGTGCGCCGCGCGCATTGCTCAGCGCCTCGCCGATATTGAAGCGGAACACCCGTTCGGACCCGTAGAACAGCAGCAGGGTCGCGGCGACGAAGGCCGAGACCTGCACATAGGCATCCACCATCAATTCGCGCGTCAGGTCACCGAAACCACCCGGCACCAGCGCGAAGGCCAGAAGCAGCAGCGCGACGAACAGGCGTTTGGGCCGCAGCGGCTGCCCGAACCATTCCTTGGTGCCATATGCGCCGGCTTCCATGCTCATCGCGCGTGCCTCCGTGCGGTTGCTAATCATTCTCAATTGCGGAATTAGGGGGTTGAAGCACGACTGTCAAGGTCGAATAAGGTGGGGCAGGGTCCGACACATCCCGACGGACCGAAGAGAGGCGAGATGAGCGACACCGATCCGGCACGCGAATTCATGGAAATGCTCCCGCATGCGCAGGCGCTCGGGCTGCGTCTGGTGCAGATGGGCGACGGGACGGCAGAGATCGAGATGGATTACGACACCCGCCTGATCGGTGATCCTGAAACCGGGGTGATCCATGGCGGCGCGGTCTCGGCGCTGATGGATACCTGCTGTGGTGCCGCGGCGATGAGCCATCCGGCCTCACCGGGCGGCACCGCGACCATAGATCTGCGCATCGACTACATGCGCCCCGCCACGCCCGGCCAGACCATCCGTGCGAAGGCCGAATGCTATCATGTCACGCGTTCGGTGGCGTTCGTGCGCGCCCGCGCGATGGACGACGACACCGCGCGCCCGGTGGCCGCCGCCACCGGCAGCTTCACCGTGGAGGGCGCGTGATGGCGCGACCCCGTCCCGAGCCCGTGCAGGTGGTCAAGCAGCGCCGCGACGCCGCCCTCAGGGCGCTGGTGGCGGGCGTTCCTTATATCGGCTTTCTCGGGGTGGAGTTCGAGCGCCGTGGCGACGAGCTGACCGGGGTGATGCCGTTCGACGAAAAGCTGATCGGCAACCCGATCCTGCCGGCGCTGCATGGCGGGGCCACGGCGGCGTTTCTCGAGATCACCTCGATCATCGGGCTGAGCTGGGGGGTGCTGTGGGACGAGGTCGAGAGCGGCGCGGTCGATCTTGACACCCTCAAGGCGGGCCGGCTGCCGCGCCTGCCCAAGACCATCGATTTCACCGTGGATTACCTGCGCTCGGGCCTGCCGCGCGACGCCTATGCACGCGCGCAGGTCAACCGGTCGGGGCGGCGCTATGCGAGCGTCCATGTCGAGGCGTGGCAGGACAATCGTGGCCGCCCCTTCGCGCAGGCGACCGGGCATTTCCTGATGCCGCGCCGGGATGACTGACGCCGCACGCGCGCACGTCCCCGTCACCCACGCCCGCGTCCTGAAGATCGCCCTGCCGATCGTGATCTCCAACGCCACGGTGCCCATTCTGGGGGCCGTCGATACCGGCGTCGTGGGCCAGATGGGGTTGGCGGCCCCCATCGGCGCGGTCGGCATCGGGGCGGTGATCCTGACCGGGATCTACTGGATCTTCGGCTTTCTGCGGATGGGCACCACCGGCCTGACCAGTCAGGCGCATGGCGCAGGCGAGACGGGCGAGGTCGCCGCCCTGTTGACCCGCGCGCTGATGATCGGGTTTGCCGGCGGGGTCGCGCTGATCGCGCTGCAGATGCCGATTTTCTGGGCCGCGTTCCGGCTCGCGCCCGCCAGTGCCGAGGTCGAGGGGCTGGCGCGTGACTACCTCGCCATAAGGGTCTGGAGCGCGCCGGCGATGATCGCCATCTTCGGCCTGACCGGCTGGCTGATCGCGCAGGAGCGCACACGCGCGGTTCTGGCCATTCAGGTGCTGATGAACGGCGTCAATATCGTGCTCGATCTGTGGTTCGTGCTGGGGCTTGATTGGGGCGTGACCGGCGTCGCGCGGGCGACGGTGATCGCGGAATGGGGCGGGCTCGCGCTTGGCTTCTGGTTCTGCCGCGACGCGTTTGCCGTGCCGGCGTGGCGCGACTGGCCGCGCGTGTTCGACCCGGTCCGCCTGCGCGTCATGCTGGCGGTCAATACCGACATCCTGCTGCGCTCGCTGATGTTGCAGGTGATCTTCATCTCGTTCCTGTTTCTGGGGGCCGATTTCGGCGATGTGACGCTGGCCGCGAATCAGGTGCTGTTGCAGTTCCTGCAGATCACCGCGCATGCGCTGGATGGCTTCGCATTCGCCGCCGAGGCGCTGGTGGGGCAGGCCTACGGCGCGCGGACAGCAAGTAGCCTGCGGCGCGGCGCGGTGATGACCAGTATCTGGGGTCTCGTGGTCTGCGGCCTGCTGGCCATCGGGTTTGCGGGGTTCGGGGGCACGATCATCGACATCATGGCCAAGGCCCCCGAGGTGCAGCTCGAGGCGCGCGCCTATCTTGGCTACATGGTCGCCGCCCCCGTTCTGGGGCTCGCCGCATGGATGCTGGACGGGGTGTTCATCGGCGCCACCCGCTCGCGCGACATGCGCAACATGATGGCGGTCAGCCTTGCGGTCTATGTCGTGGCGGCGCTCGCCCTCGTGCCGTCCCTTGGCAATCACGGGCTGTGGCTGGCGCTTCTGATCAGTTTCATTGCGCGCGGCGTGACGCTCGGGCTACGCTATCCGGCGCTGGAGCGTGACGCGCGGGCCGGGTGAGGTTCGACGGAGTATCATGGATACTGCGGGCTGCTGCCCCGGCGCGATACGCGGCGCAACGCGCCGCAGCGCCATCGCATGTCCGCCCCCCGGACAGGCGATTTGTCAAAGCTGGCGCGCCGATCGGACCTTTTGCGATTTTCAGAGATAAAGCGCTTTGAATGACGGTCGATCGCCTGCCCGCGGACATGCGCTGGCGCTGAATGCCGCCTTGAGATCCGTGCATTCTCTACAGATCGCGGATTCCTTTACTCCCGCGTCCGCAACTTCGAGTTCTGCACGAAAAACACCGTCAGCAGCGGCAGCCCGACGGTGATCACGCTCACCAGAATCAGCATAACCCCCAGCTCCGAATAATCCGCCGGGGTCGTGACCTCGCCGGTCTCGGGGTCGGTCACCTCGCGGGTGATCACCAGCACCTCGTTGAGGTATTTCGTCAGCAGGGAGCTTGCCGACAGCGCCAGATTGGTGAACGACGCCATCACCGCAAAGAACGTGGCCTTCAGATCATTCGGCGCGTTGCGCGCGATCCAGGCCAGCATCGGGATCATCGCGATCTGCCCCAAAGGCGATTCGATCGCCGTGTCGATGATCGCGATGAACCGCGCATCCATCACCCCGCCGGTCAGCGGCGCGGTGATGTCCTGTATCCCGTAATACAGCCCGATATTGGGCAGTGACAGGATCCCGCTCGCCAGCGTCAGCAGCACGATGATGAAGACGATGGGACGGCTCGCCATCAGCGGGCGCAGCACCACCATCCCGACCAGCGTCAGCACCGAGGCGATCAGCGACAGGATCGACAGGAACTGTTGATCGAAGCCCAGAACGTCGATGGAAAACCACGTATAGCCGTCGCCGGGGCGCGGCACCGCGCGAAAGATGAAGATGATCAGCGCGGTGCCGATCAGCGCGCGCGCCTGCGCCGGGTCCAGCACCGCGATCAACTGCCGCATCAGCAGCAGCACGATCGCCATCGAGCCGGCAAAGATGATCTCCTGCCCGTAGGCGATGTCGCTCAGCCCCACGGTCAGCGCGATCGCCACGAACCCCGCGCCGCCGATGAAATACCACGGGTTGGGCGTGGTCTTCTCGTCCGGGCGCTCGAACAGCGTGTCCACCTCTGCAGGGGAAAGTCCGCCCTTGATCAGGCCCTTGCGCGCGCGGATCTTCTGGATGCCGGCCAGCACCACGCCCGAGATCGAGACCAGCGGGATCGCAAGCGCGCTCAGATAGATCGTCGCATAGACATCGCGCTTGGCGGCCCCGTCCAGCGCCTCTATGCCGGAAAACATGGTGATGTTGAGCACCGCGACCGCCACCGTCCCCAGAATAAGCGCGAACCGCCCCAGCGTCTGCATCGTGGTATGCATGGCGCGCGATTGCTCCAGCCCGATCTCGCGGCCCTGGTCGTCGACCTGCGGCACGGCCTCTACCGACATCGCGTCGGCGACCGCGTCCTGCACCACCAGACCGCAGGGCGCGAGGATATACGAGGTGATGTACCACACAGCCATCGGCATGATCGCGGTCATCATCTCGGTTTGGGTCAGCAACAGGTACATGATGAAGACCGACAGCCCGATCAGCGCCGCGCCGAAATAGACCAGCAGCCATTTCCAGCGCCAGATGATGTCCACGAGATGCCCCAGCGGCATCTTCAGCGCCCAGGGCAGGCCGGCCCAGAACGCGAGACCCGCCAGATAGGCCGCCGACAGGTCGAGATATTCCTTCACGAAGAAAAAGCCGACGATCGCCGTCAGCCCGGAAAACCCGGCGGCGAAATAGACCATCAGCGGCGGCAGGAAGGTCCAGCGCATCTGCCGCCCCAGATCGAACACCACCGCGTCGATCCATGTGCCGATCCGGGCCGTGGCGCTCATCGGGGGCCTCCCGCCTCCGGCCAGTGCGAGGCGCTCTCGAACAGCGCGGTCACCATGATGTCCAGCATCGCCACCGGCAGCATCAGCAGCATCTTGGGCGCGGTGATCGACAGATGCACCGGGCCGAGCGCCGCGTTCGAGGTGCCGATCATGCCATCCGGTGCGAAATTCAGGCCCCCGATGGGAAAGGACAGACCCTCCGATGCCCCCTCGACCGCGCCCATCGGGAACAGCGACACGCGGCATTCGGCCGGCAGCGGCAGGTGGATCGAGGGCGGGCACAGCACCATCAGATCCGTCTCGCCCATGAGCACGCAGCGCTGCGCGGGGTGACGCACCAGGGTATTGCAGACCGCCATCTGATGATCGAGCCGCTCTCCGCAGAACCCGACACCAAGGATCAGCGGGGCGCTGAGGCTGCGCATGCACTTGTCGAAATCGGTGCTGTCCTGATCGGGCATCGGATGCAGCGTCGCCGGATCGAGACGGCCGCGCGCGTCCTCGGAGATACTGTCGAAATCGCCGAACACGGCGCGCGGCGTCACGCCGTGGGCCAGTGCGCGATCCGCGCCGCTATCGGCGGCCACGACATCGGGCGCATGGCGCAGCACCGTGTCGAGCAGGCCGGACGAAACGCGCGCCCCGCCGATCAGCGTGATCGCCGCTTTTGCGTGCACAGTCATTCTCGAACGTCCTTTTCGTTGCGTTAACCAGTCGATGTCACAATTTGACCACGAAATGATACTCTAAGCATCAAGAAATCGCGCGGCTTTGGCCCCTGTCGTCATGGAAAATTTGATGTTGAAGGTAGAAAGGATGGACATTCGATATGGTGGGTTCCGGCAAAATCCTCACGGTCTCCTACGGTGCCTTCTCCTGCGGGCTTGACGGGTTCGACGATCCCTTGCAGACGATGACCGCGATTCTGGACTATCTCCGGTATCTCGAAGCGATCGCCGGCGATAGCGGGGCAGCACCCGATGCGCCCGATATAGACATCCTGACCAGCATTGCCGAACGCGGCGCCACTGGCTGCGTCGCGGTGGAAATGCAGGCGGGCGCGATCCTTCTGCGGGCCGTGCCGGTGCAGAATGACACGATCCCCGCGCCGGATGCCGGACAGGACATGGTGTCGCCTGCCCGGCCGGAGATGCAGGGTCACAGCCTTCGCCAACAGCATCCCGGGGACCATGCCTGCGCGACCGCGGCCCGCGTTCTCCGGGTCAGGCGCGCCGATCTCGAACAGCTGATAAACCACGGCGTGCTTCAGGATGATGCGGGGCCACCAGCCGACGGGATTCCGCCCGACAGACCGGATACGACCCTTTCCGCGCAGGGCGAGATCGACTTGCAGCGCGCCCTCGCCGGGATCGAGGGCGAGCGCGCGGAGGCCGCATGGCCAGCCGGCATCGCGCCCGACCGGACCTTCGACAGGCCGTCCCCGGATGCCGCGCCTGCGGACCCGACACCGCCGAAGCAGGCAGATGCGGTGGACGATCTGTCGCGTATTTTCGAGGAAACCGACAGTCATCTGGGCGCCTCGGCCTCCAGCCGGCGCCGCAACGCGATCCAGCACTTGCGCGCCGCACTCGCCGCGACGCGGGCCGAGACACGGACGTCTTTGCAACAGCGCCGGGACCGTGAAGACATGCCCGGCCGGGTCGGTCTGCGCGTGGCGGCGCGCCTGCGCCGGGCGCGGGCGTCGGCGCAGCACGGGCCGTCTGTGCAATCTGCGGACCGCACGCCCGATCCGCTCCGGCTGATGGCCGAGCACCGCGTCGACACCCCGCAAGGGATGGCGCAGGCGCGGCCCCTTTCCACGGCGGACAGCGCAGCCATGCCCCCGAATCGGCCCTCAAATCCGCCCCCGGAGGATTTTGGGGCCTTCGTCGCGCGGGTGGAGGCCGCCAGATTGCCGGACCTGATCGAGGCGGCGGCGGCCTATCTCGCCGATATCGAGGGTCGCATGCGGTTTTCGCGCCCCATGCTGATGGAAAAGCTCGATCAGATCGGCGTGGCCGATATGCGCGAAGACATGCTGTGCGCCTGCGACGCGCTGCTGACGAGGGGCAAGCTGCGCAAATGCTCCGACGGGCGCTATGAGACCACCGACAAGACCGGGTTCCGCATCGCATCGGTTTCGTTCGGGACGGGGCGATGCTCCTGACCGCGCGACCGGCGCTGCGGACCAAAGACCGCGCCTAAAGCGCCTGCCCCCCACGCGCGCCGTTCAGCCGCGAAACCCTGTCGCGACGACGAATTTCTCGGAACTGTCGGCGCGCGACGCGGGCGGCTTTACATTCGCGACCTTCGCGAATCGCTGTTTCAGCAGGGTCTGCAACTCGCCCTCGGCACCGCCCGCCAGCACCTTGGATACGAACGTACCCCCCTCGTCCAGCACGTCGAAGGCCAGCCATGCGGCGGCCTCGCAGAGCGCGACGATACGCAGGTGATCGGTCTGCTTGTGCCCCGAGGAGGACGCGGCCATGTCCGACATCACGACATCCGCGCGGCCGCCCAGCCAGTGCTTGACGCGGTCGTCGGCGCCGTCCTCCATGAAATCGAGTTGATAAAGCTCGCAGCCCGCGATCGGCTCCACCTCCTGCAGGTCGACGCCAAGGATGCGACCCTGCGCCTTGCCGCGCTTGTCGCCGAGCGCGTTGACCCGTGGCACCGCCACCTGACACCAGCCGCCCGGCGCGCAGCCCAGATCGACCACCCGCGCGCCGGGCACAAGAAAGCGGAACTTGTCGTCAACCTCCATGATCTTGAAGGCGGCGCGCCCGCGATAGCCCTCGGCCTGCGCGCGTTTGACATACGGATCGTTGAGCTGGCGCTGCAGCCAGCGTGTGGAGGATGCCCGCCGCCCGCGCGCGGTCTTGACCTTGACCGTCAGGTCGCGCTGCCCGCGCCCCGAGGTGTTCTTGCCATCCGGTCCCTTGGTCATCGGTCCACCCCGTCCATCAGCACACCGCTGGTGGCCATCTGTGCGTAAAGCATCCCCTCGCGCAGGCCCCGGTCGGCCACCGACAGGCGGTCGGTCGGCCAGCAGCGCAGCAGCGCCTGCAGGATCGCCGCGCCGGACATGATCAGCGCCTGCCGGTCCTGCCCGATGCGCGGATCGCTGCGGCGCCCCGCGGGGCCGAGCGTCAGGTAGGTGCGGATCACCTTGTCGATCTCGTCGCTGGTCATGGTCAGCCCGTCCACCTTGTTGCGGTCATAGCGTTTCAGCCCCAGATGGCTGGCCGCCACGGTCGTCACCGTGCCGCTGGTGCCGACGATCTGGAACCCCTCGCGCGCCTGTTCGTTCTTGTAGGGGGCGAATTCGGCGAGGTTTTCCTCGAAGTACCAGCTCATCAGCGCAAACCGTGCGCTGTCCTCCATCACGTCGCTGAACTGGTCGCGCAATGTGGCCACGCCAAGCGGCACGCTGATCCAGTCCACCACCTTTGCCGTCGGCCCGCTATCGGTGCACTGGAACCCCAGATGCATCCGCGCGATCGCGCGGCGGCGATCTTCGGGGGGCACGTCGCGCAGGTCGATCCAGACAAGCTCGGTCGAGCCGCCGCCGATGTCCACAACCAGAAGTTGTTCGGTGCGCGAACTTACAAGCGGCGCACAGGATACCACGGCCAGCCGCGCCTCTTCCTCGGGGGTGATGATGTCAAGCCTCAGGCCCGTCTCGCGCTCGACGCGTTTCATGAAATCCATGCCGTTGACAGCACGCCGGCACGCCTCGGTGGCGACCAGCCGCATATGCTCGACCTTGTGGCGGCGCAGTTTCTGCCGGCAGACCCGCAAGGCTTGGATCGTGCGATATATCGACGCCCGCGACAACCGGCCCGAGCGTTCCAGCCCCGCCCCAAGCTGCACGGTCTTCGAAAAGCTGTCCACGACTTTGAACTGAGCGCCCTCGGGTCGGGCGATCAGCATACGACAACTGTTTGTTCCCAGATCCAGGGCCGCGTATAGCGGCATGTGATCCGGCAGGCTCAGTGCGGGGCTCTCAACCGGGTTCGGGAATGCGCCCGCACTTTCGGGACGCTTGGGCGCCATGACGACACGCCCTCCATTTCTAGTTGTGCTCAATCTAATCTCATCGGGGCCATCGTGCAAGCGTCATGCAGGCAATTGGCCCGCGATCACGAGCCCGAGACGATCACCACCTCGACCCGCCGGTTGCGGTCGCGCCCCGCCTCGGTGTCGTTCGGGCCGCGCGGGGCGAGGTAGCCGACGCCGTAAGCCGCGATCCGGGCGTGCGGCACGCCATGCGTCTCGACGAGACGGGTGCGCACCGCCTCGGCACGGGCACGCGACAGCGCGATATTGCCGTCAAGCGCGCCCACGTCGTCGGTATGCCCGACCAGCGCGATCGCCAGCTCCGGCTGCGCCCGCAGCGTCCCGGCCAGCGCGGCAAGGCTATCATACGGCCCGACCCCGAGCGTGGCCGCACCGGACGCGAAATCCAGCCCCGCAAGCACCGCATAGCCGTCGCGGCGCAGCCGGTCCGTCAGATCCCCGGCGGTGCCGGTCCCGGTGGCGGTCTTGGTGGCGGGCCTGTTCCGGTCGGGCAGGGTGGCGGGGCGCAGATGCGTGGCCTGTACATAGCCCCGCCCGTCCCGGGCGCTGACGATCAGGGCTGCATGCTGCGTCTCGGCACCCTTGCCACGCGTCGCCAAAAGATACCGGAAATCGAAAAGATCGACGAACATCGCCGGCGCGGGCAGGACCGGCAAGGCGACGCGGAACGCGAACCCGCCGCAATCATCCGAGGCGCATTGATAGATCACCGACCACCCCGCGTCCGTCAGCGCCGCGCGCAGCGGGTCGAGGATCTGCAACGTGCTGCGCCCGCGATCGGGCAGGCGCCAGGCGCGGCTGTGGATATCGGCGTCGCGCCGCAGGCGCGGCACGGTGTCGTCCGCATACGGCCCCGTCGGCAGGCGGATCGTATCGGCCTCGTGCGTGATGTCGGCCGTCTTGTCCGCCCCTTCGGACACGGGCAGGTCGAGCGCGTGCGCGGCACCCGCCAGCCCGATCAGCCCCGCGACGAGGGCCGCGCGCACCGCCCTCATCGCGCCTGTGCGTGATACTCGGGGTTGGGCTGCATGCCGGTGGCCGAGGCCACGCGATTGGTCATGTTGAAAAACCCCGCCACATTGGCGATATCCCAGATGTCGCGGTCGCTGAAACCCGCCTCGCGCAATGCCGCCCGGTCGGCCTCGACGATCTCCGATGACGCCTTGGTGATCTTCTCGGCGAATCCCAGCATCGCGGTCTGCCGTGCATCGAGCGGGGCGCCGCGCCAGTTCATCACCATCGCCTCGCCCAAACTCGGATCGCCGGATAATTGCCGCACCGCAGCCCCATGCGCGACCTGACAATACCAGCAGCGATTGATGGAGCTGACCACGACCGCGATCATCTCGCGCTCCAGCTTGCTCAGCCCGCTCTCGCCCAGCATCAGATCGTTATAGAGCGCGGTGAAGGCATTCAGCTTGTCGATATCAAACGCATAGGCCTTCAGCACATTGGGGATCATGCCCAGCTTCTGCTCGCAGATATCGAAATATTTCCGCGTGTCTGCAGGCAGCGGGTCGACCACCTGCAAATCGAGCGCGGTGGTCCGGTCTGTGTCGGTCTTTGTCATCTTCGGGTCCTCTCGGCTCGGTCCTTTTGCCGGTAATGATACGCGCCCACCTCCGCAAAGCCCATCGACGAATAAAGCCCGTTCGCCGCCGCGTTGGCCTTCGTGCACAGCACCGCGAGATGATCCGCGCCGTGGCGCGCGGCCCAGTGCGCCGCCGCGACCATCATCCAGCGCCCCAGCCCCGCGCGTCGGTGGGCGGGGCGTACCTCCAGCGCGTGAACCACGGCTATTGGGCCGTGAATGGCGGCAAAACCCGTGGCGGCGGGGCGGTTGTCTTGGCGTCCGAACAGCCCGGTTTTCGGCCCCTCCGCACGCTCCATCACCGCGATGCGTTCGGGGCCGATTCCGCCCTCGGCCCAGATCTCACGCATGATTTCCAGCGGCTCCCAGACCGTGAAGGTGGTGACACGCGGCGGGGTCTGCGCGGTCAGCGCCGCGACCGGGGCTGCATGGATGTTGGTCGGATCGACGATCCGGTAGCCGTTAGCTGCGAGATCCGCGTCCAGGGCTTCGTCGCCCGCCCATATCTGGAAAAGCGCGTCCTGCCCCAGATCGCGCATCGCCGCCTCGGCGCGGGTCAGCTCGTCCGGTGTGAGCGGCCGGGTCGCGGTCGCGGCCGACACCCGTTTGCCGCCGCCGCGCCCCTCGCGAATCGCGACCGGACCGCTTGTCTGCCGGTGCGCGGGCGGCCATGTCGCCTCGATCGCGTCATGCAGCCCTCGCAGGTCGGGGGTCATTCGGCGACCATGCCCGACAGCTCGGCCATCGCGGCATCGACGCGCGCGCCATCGTGGCCGCGCACCACGACGTTCACCCCGTAGGCCCCGCCCCGGATATACGGGTAGGAGCCGAAGGACAGATCCGGGTAGCGCGCCGCGAGATCGGTCAGCGGCCCGGCGATATCGCCCTCGCCGCGCGCCACGTCCAGCGATTGCGACAGGATCGGCGCGCCGCCGGTGATGGTGGGCAGGACCGAGGCGACCATCGCCTGAAAGATCGTCGGCACGCCGGCCATCACATGCACGTTTTCGAGGCTGAACCCCGGCGCGGCGCTGATCGGATTGTCGATCAGCGTGGCCCCCTCGGGGATGCGCGCCATGCGCAGCCGCGCGTCGTTCAGCTCCAGATCACGGGCTTCGTAATGCGCGGCAAGGATCGCGCGGGCGTCGTCGCGCACCGAGATGTCCCGCCCGAAGGCGCGCGCCACGTTCTCGGCGGTGATGTCGTCATGCGTCGGGCCGATCCCGCCGGATGTGAACACCACGTCATGCGCCGCACTCAAGGCCTGCACCGCCGCGACGATCGCCTCCGGGTCGTCGCTGATCACCCGCACCTCGCGCAGATCGATGCCGGCCCGCGTCAGTTCGCAGGCCAGATAGGGCATGTTCGCGTCGCGCGTCCGGCCCGACAGAATCTCATCCCCGATGACAAGCATGGCGGCGGTCGGGTTGGGCATGGCGCGGACCTTTCGGGTATCTGCGGATGCTTGTGGTATAGGCGCGCCCCGGACGCTTTCAAACCCCTATCCCGTGCATGGGGCCGGGCCGGTCACCCGGCAGGCGTCTGGCCGCGCTCCGACGGCCCCTGCATCTGCAGCGCGAGGGCCAGCTTGTCGGCGAACCCCGACAGATCCCGGCCCAGATCCGCGCGCCGCCGCTCGGTGAAGCGCCGCACCGGCCCCGTCGCGCCGATGCTGAACGTCGCGCCGACATTGCCGATCCGGATCGGGGCGGCGACCGAGGACACGCCGACCTCGATTTCCTCGACGCATTCGGCGTAGCCGGCCAGCCGGATCGCTGCGAACTCCGCGCGCAGCGCGTCCGGGTCGTGCTTGGTCTGGGCTGTGTAGCGGCGCATCGGGCCGCTCAATATCTCCTCGCGAAACCCGTCCTCGGCGAAGGCGGCGATCACCTTGGAACACGAACAGGCATGCATCGGGCGAAACCCGAGGCCGGGATGCACGAACGACCGCGCGGTGTCCTGCGGCGTCTCGACATGGATGATCTCGACGCTGCGGTTGCGATAGCGCGACAGGAAAACCGCCTCGCCGAACTGGTCGGCGGCGTCGCGCAGCGTCGGCGCCGCCGCCTGGCGCGCGTCGACATCCGTCTGTCCCAGCAGGGCCAGCCGCACCAGCCGCGTTCCGATCAGGTAGCGCCCCGGCTCGGGCTCATCGAGAAGGCGATGCTCGGCCAGCGATTGCAGCAGCCGGTAACAGGTGGGGCGCGGCAGGCCGGTCGTCTGCTGGATTTCCGTGGCCGTGACCGCGCGCCCGGCGATGGCGACGGTTTCCAGCAGGTGTGTCAATCGGTCCAGATGCATCGCTATCTCATGGAATGAACAATTGTCTCATGTAATAAAATCTGCTAGGCAAAGTCAACGACGTCTTGGAGGACAGGGGGAGACACTGATGGAGTGCTGCGGACCGGGCTATGCCAGCCCTGCGGAGGCGATCAAGGCCCCGCGCGAGAAACTGCTTTACACGATCGCGATCTATACCGGCACCGGCATCCAGAAGCCGGATTACCTGGCAACGGTGGACGTGGATCCCGACAGCCCGACCTACAGTCAGGTGATCCACCGGCTGGAAATGCCCGGCATCGGCGACGAGCTGCATCACATGGGCTGGAACGCCTGTTCGAGCTGCCACGACGATGCGGGCATGTCGCGCAAATACCTGCTGCTGCCGGGGGTGCGCTCCAACAACATCCACATCGTGGACACCGCCACCGATCCGCGCGCGCCGCGTCTGCACAAGGTGATCGACGGGGCCGAGATCAAGTCGAAGACCGATCTGTCGGGGCCGCATACCGTGCATTGTCTCGGGAGTGAAATCATCATCTCGTTTCTGGGCGACGCCAAGGGTGAGGCACCGGGCGGCTACCTGCATCTCGACAAGGATTTCGAGATCATCGGCCGCTGGGAAAACTCGATGGGCGACATCAAGTTCGGTTATGACTTCTGGTATCAGCCGCGCCACAACGTGATGGTCTCCTCGGAATGGGCCGCGCCCAACACCTTCATGCCGGGATTCGATCTCGAAGAGGTCGGCCACCTGAAATACGGGCGCGAACTGCATTTCTGGGACTTCGAGAAGCGCGAGCCGATCGAGACGATGTATCTCGGCGAGGACGGGCTGATCCCGCTCGAGGTCAAGTTTCACCACGATCCCGACAGCACGCACGGGTTCTGTTGCGCCGCACTCAGCACCAACGTCATTCATTGGTGGCGTGACGATGCGGGCAAGTGGCAATGGGAGAAGATCATCGATGTCGGCAACGAGCCGCATCCCGAATGGCCGATTCCCGTGCCGGGCGTGATGTCGGCGCTGCTGGTGTCGATGGATGACAAGTATATCTACATCAACAACTGGCTGCACGGCGACATGCGCCAATACGACATTTCCGACCCGCACAACCCCGTGCTCACCGGACAGGTCTGGATGGGCGGCCTGCTGGGCCGTGCGCCGGTGGTCAACGGCGTCGAGATGGCGGGCGGGCCGCAGATGTTCCAGCTCTCATTGGACGGGCGGCGGCTTTACGTCACCACCTCGCTGTTCTCGACATGGGACAACCAGTTCTACCCGGCGATCCGCGAAAAGGGCGGTGTCATGGTGATGATGGATTGCGACCCTGAAAACGGCGGCATGACGCTCAACCCCGATTTCATCGTCGATTTCGGGCAGGAACCGAACGGCCCCTCGCGCTGTCACGAGGCGCGCTATCCCGGCGGCGATTGCACGAGCGATATCTGGCTATGACCACGCATACCGTCACCATCGCCAACCGCGACGGCGCCAGCTACCGGGTCGAGGCGCGCCGCCCGCTTTTGGACACGCTGCGCGAGCAGGGCGTCGATCTGCCTTATGGCTGCAAATATGGCGGCTGCATCACCTGCGCGGCCAAGCTGACCGAAGGCGAGGTTGACCAGCGCCGGCAGGTGGCGCTGAACAATCGTCAGATAAACAACGGCTACGTGCTTCTTTGCGTCGCCCGCGCCGTCAGCGACTGCACCCTCGAGATCGGCGTCGAAAGCCATGACAAGCTCTACCGCAACCCGTTTCTCGACCCGCTCGCACCGCATGAATTGAAGGCGGGCATCGCCACCCCGAAGGAGCCCTGAGATGGACCACACCCAACCCTATTCCGACACATATCTTCAGGACATCCTGAAATCGGTCAAGACCATCGCCATGGTCGGCGCCAGCCCCGACAAGACCAAGTTCAGCTACGGTGTGCTGCGCGTTCTCGATGAGACAGGCTATGACATGATCCCCGTCAACCCGCGCCCCGGCCTCGACGAGATCCGCGGGATCAAGGTCTATCCCAGTCTCGCCAGCATCGACCGGCCCGTCGACATGGTGCAGGTCTTCCGCCGCGCCGAGGATCTGATGGCGGTCACCGAAGAGGCGATCGGCATCGGCGCGAAGGTGCTCTGGGGCCAGATCGGCGTGGTCGATCACGACGCCGCAGCATTGGCCGAAGAGGCCGGGATGCAGGTCGTCATGGATCGCTGCCCCAAGATCGAGCTGTTCCGCCCCTTCTGGAAGCCGAAACTGCATCTCGCGATTTGACCGGCGACAGCCGCAGCACCGCAACCGGAAAGGAGACCGCAATGGCGCAGAAAATCACCAAAAGTTCCAAGGACATCGTCAAGGCGGCACTGGGGTCGGTGCCCGCGATCAGCGTCGAAGAGGCACTGCCGCTCGCGGGCAGCGACGCGCATGTGTTTGTCGATCTGCGCGACGGGGTCGAGCAGGCGAAGACCGGCGTCATTCCCGGCGCGATCGCGTCCTCGCGCGGCATGATGGAGTTTCACATCGACCCTGAAAGCCCGGCCCACAAGCCGGAATTCAATCAGGACAAGACCTATGTCTTCTATTGTGCGTCGGGCGGACGCTCCGCGCTGGCCGCGCAAGTGGCGATGGATATGGGCCTCGCGCCGGTCGTGAACCTGTCGGGCGGCATCGCGGCATGGCAAAAGGCCGGCGGCACCGTCAAGTGATCCGGCGAATGATTCGCCGCCTCAGCGTTTGTGGATCACCGCGACCTGATCGCGCCGTTTCTTCTGATAGCGGGCCGGCTCGACGATGCAGCCAGAGATCTGGTCGCTGAGCGCATTGAACGCGTCCGCCACCGCCGGGTCGGAATGGCTGAACCGCCGGTCGTCCAGCCAGCTTCGAAACAGCGCGGCGGTCTTGGTGAACTGCGGTTTCTCGTAGCTCGGCGGCTGCCAGCGCAGATCTTCGATCACATACAGACCGCCCGATTTCAGCCTCGGGAAAATCTCCAGAAACGCGGTCTGCTGATGATGGCTGGCATGGCTGGCATCGTCGATCACGATATCCGGGGCCGGGTCGATTGCGTCTATGGCGCGGGCGATCTGTCGAGGATCCTCCATGTCGCAGCGGTGGAACGTGAAACGCTCATGCGCGAACCACGAGAAATCCGACACGTCCAGCCCGTGAATCCGCGCCTTCGGGAAGTAGTCCAGCCACATCCGGATGGAGGGCAGATCATGCGTCGCCCGGTCGGCGTCCGCGCCGTGTTCCGGCCCGCCGATCAACAGCCCCATTTCCAGAAACGTGATCTCGCGCTGCCGCCAGGGGTGGAACAGCATGTGGTAAAGCTCGGTGTAGCGATGCTTGGTCGATCCCTTGTCGGAGCCGTGGCGATCCGCCAGATCGGTCAGGTTTTCCAGCGTGCGCGTCATTCATTCGCATCCTTGTCGTGCTCAATCCCCTGCCGCGCCGGGATCGGTGCGGCGCGGGGATCCACCCGGTGTTTCTTCAGAAGATGGTCGATCAAACCGCCCTCATCCGGCAGCCCGCCGGGTCGGGTGGCCAGAAAATCGCGGATCCGCCGCCCGTAGAGATGGATCGACAGGGTCCGGTCGGTCAGAAACGCCTCGGCCTGCGCGCGTTTGCCTGCCTTGACCATCTGCCGCCGGTTCTGGAACGGTACCGGATACAGCACCTCGCGGTCGAAGGCCCGCGCGGCCTCGCCGGTATGGTGCAGCCACGCGGTGATCGCATGCGGCCCCCACGTGCCCCATGGCAGGTCGCCGACATGCACCGGATCGCCGGCCTCGGCCCGCGCCCGCAGCCGGGCTTTCGTGTCCTCATTGTACCAGAATGGAATGCCGTACTCGTCCTCGGTCATGGCCAGCAAACCGGCCAGCGCCGGGCTGTCCGGCGGCAGGCCGAGCACCCCGCCATTGATGTGATGCCCCGATTCCCAGCCGAAGAAATGCCCCGTGTCGCTGGTGAAGCGGCGCAGGCAATAGGCATCCGTGTCGGCCCAGATCACGTGCCCGCGCCGGTGCAGCATGTGATAGCGGAACACGTCCGAAAAAAGCGCCATGCTGCCGGTGCGCGCATGGCTGATGAACCGGTCGCGGTCGAGGATCGCGCGCCCGTGGTGCAGCGTCACACCGTCGGGCACGTTCGACACCGCGCCGTAGTGATACAGCGTCACCTCATGCCCCGCATCGAGGAAGGACCGGATGCACAACTGCTCGACATAGCTGAGCGGGCCCTCGACCCACAGCATTGCGATCTCGTAGTCTTCTGTCACGCGCGTATCCAATCTTTCAGCTGGCGTTCGGATTGAGGACCTCGACATCCGTCCGGCGGCGGATCTCGGCGATGTCGCGGTCGTAAAGCCGGGTCAGATGCGCGCGCTCCTCTGGCGTCCACGGATCGTAACCGGGCCAGTCGGGACCGCGCGGATAGCGGTCCTGGATCTCGACACGCCTGGAAAGTGCTGCCTCGCCACCGACGCGCGCGATCTCGGACAGCAATTCGCGCACCGCGCGGTGCGAGGCCGAGGGCCGCCCGCGGGATCGTGCCGGCAAGACCAGATCGCCAGCCGCGATCCCGGGCCCGCACAGGTTGCCGATGATCACGCCCGACAGCGCCGCGAAATCCTCGTGCCGCCACAGGATCAGCCGCGCTTCGGGAAAGCTTGCGCGGATCACGTCTATCAGTCCCGGCCAGCCGGGCACCCGCCCGAGCACCGCGCGCTTCATCCGGTCCTCGCCCAAAACGTCCGCACCCGTGGCCGATCGCAGGTATTCGACATAGGCCGATGCGAAGAAATCCGCGTAATTGCGCAGCCCGAGATGCACCTCGCGCACCGGATGGACGATGTTGTGGGCAAAGATCGGGATCAGCGTGTCCCGGCGCTGGTAAAGATCGCCGGTCCGCACGCATTGGCCGCAATGCCCCGGCATGTTCTCGTCCGACAGGATGATACGCTCGCCCGGGCCGGCCTTGATCTTGGTGAAAAACGCCCGCGACCGCTTCGCGAGATCGTCGTCGGACACCTTGCTGCGAAACTCCAGCCCCAGCTTTTCATAGCCGTTCAACTGGCAGGGATAGGTGTAGTGCTTGCGGGCCTCGCGGTGGTGGATGTAGTGGACGCCGCTTTTCGCGAGCCGCCCGGCATTGCGCTGCAGGATGGATTGCAGATAGCTCGTCGCGGTCTTGTGCACGCCGCCATGCACCACGACATATGGGCCGTCCTTGCCCATCACGCCCGCCGCGACACGGCGTCCGGCACAGCGTTGATGCGCGCGATCTCGTCGTGAAACTCGGGCCAGCCGTCCCGCGTCAGAAGGTCCGATATGCGGCCCCGGTGCCAGTCACAGGCAGCACTGTGCAGCCGCGCCAGTTCGGGGTCCTGCAACAGCCTGTCCAACTCGCGGCGCAGCGCGGGCAGGCGGGCGTGAAGCGACGTGTCGCGGGTGGAATTGTAGTTCATGTTCGACCAGTAGGTCAGGCCCTGATCGTCGCCCACGTGATTGGTCCGGCCGCGGTCGCGCTTGACCAGAAAGCTGTCGACCGAGCGCACCGCGTAGTGATGCAGGCGCGCAAGATCATGGGTGAAGCCCGCATGCGCGTTCCAGCCCTGATCGAGATAGAGATCGGGCATCGGCCGTCCGCCGCCATCCACCCAAGCCACGTTGCCGCGATCGGTATGAAAGGCGGGGCGGTGAATGCGCAGCTTGGCGAAACGCTCGGTGTTGCGCACCAGCGTCTTCATGCCGCGCGCGCGGTAATTGGGAAACTCGTGCTCTCCGCAGCACTGCGTGAACCGTTCGGTGACCAGATCCTCGGTGTAGTGCAGGTGCCCGCCATTGCCGAACAGCTTCCAGCAGACGGAAATCGCGTCGGCGGCCCCTGCGGCGGCGAAGAGATCGTCGAGATGCCCCTCGCCCACGCGAATATTCAGGAACTCGTCGCAATCGGCGCAGATCAGCCACTCGGCCTGCCGGTAGACCGGCTCTTTCATCGCGGCCTTCAGCGCGGCGCCCTGCGGTCGGCCGCCCGTCCTGAAGACGTTTTCGCGGTGCTGGGCAAGGCCCATGTGGTCGAGCCGCGCGGCGATCGCATCGGTGCCGTCGGCGCAATCATTGGTGTAGATCAGGAAATCGGTGAACCCGATGGCGCGGTTGAACGCCACCCATTCCAGCATGAAGGGGCCTTCGTTCTTCATCGTGGTCACGATCAGGCGCGTGCCGGACCCGTTCCCTGCATCCGCACCATGCCGTGGCGCGACGATCCGCGCCGGGCGCGGGACCTCGGGGGCGGGCGCATCGTTGGGGGCGGTCTCGGCGTCAGGCGCCGGTGTGGTCCCGTCACGCTTGCGGGCGCGGAAGGCGCGGGTGAATCGGTCGGCGATCTCCGGGCGGTTGGTGCGCTGGAAATAGTCCGCCACCGCACCGCGGAACCATGGCAGGTCGCGCCGCCCGCGATAAAGCCGGTAGAAGACCTCGGGCGTCAGCTCATCGAATGTGCAATGCGCCATCACCGGCTTGAGCGCGTCGATCCTGCGCAGGAAAACGGCGGTCTTGTGGCTGGAATACCGGCATTTGAAGATGCGCAGGTTATCCCCGTCCAGCCGGTCGATATGCCTCTGGTCAAGCGCGTGATAGGGATCGAAGAACAGGTTCACCCGGCCCAATCCGTGCGTCAGCGTGGCGGTATCCGACAGCGGCAGCGTCCAGTCCTGCCGCCGCCCGGTCTCGTATCGCGTCTCCCACGGGACCAGATCGGGGTCGAGCGTGGTCTGCGGATTGATCGCGATCACATGCGCGCCGGGCACCAGCGAGGCGAAGGCGAGCGCGCCGTAGCCGCCCATCGACACGCCGGCGAACACCACACGGTCGTAGCCGTCGAACACGCCCTCGTCGCGCAGCCGCGTCATCCGGGCGATCAGACCCGCGTCGCGGTACCAGTCGCCGACATGCGCCATCACCCCGAGATGCGACAGGCCGTTATCCTGCGCGAACCTGAACGCCCACGGCTCGCGCATGACTTGCGCATCGCCCACGTTGGACAGGTTGTCGAAGGTCACCAGCAGCCGGGTCGAGGGACGCCGGATCAGCATCAGGCTGTGGCGCAGGTTCTTTTCCAGAAAGCCCGAGCCTTCGCCGCCGGGCCGCAACGCGTCCAGCCAGCGCGGCACGGGTCGGCTGTCATCGCTGTCGGACATCTGCACTGCCCTCATCCTGACTTTGTCGTTGCTTATGCGCGCGACACGCGCCGCGTCGCCCATCCCTATACGCGGCAGACATATTTTGGCGCAACAGATGTCTCAGATGTCGGGGATCGTTTTCACCCAAGGCGGCGGGTCTGATGCGCCGCCGCCTCGATGCGGCCCAAAGGCGCGTGGCGATAGGGCGCATGTTCTAGTCGCTCAAAACCGGTTCCCCCTTTTGAGCAACATGCTCTAGTCCGCAAGCCGGTCTTCGAGGAAGGCGGTGAAGGCGCTCCAGCTTGCCGTGTCGGCGCGCTCGTCATAGCGGTCGCCGTCAAACACGGTGAAGGCGTGCGGTGCGCCCGAATAGATCTCGATCTGGTAGGGCGTCCCGGCCGCTTCCAGCTCGGTCCCGAGGGTCGCGACATCGTCCAGCGTGATCGAGCTGTCCGCGCCGCCATGCAGGATGAGAAGCGGCGCCTCGTCGCCGTCATAGCCCTGACCCTCGGGGGTCGACAGCCCGCCATGAAAGGTCGCATAGCCCTGCACGGCATCGAGACCGTCGTCGCGCGCCATCTCCAGCGTCGCGGCCCCGCCAAAGCAATAGCCCATCACGATCATCCGCTCGGCATCCGACCGCGACAGCGCCATGTCGGCCCCGGTGCGCAGCAGCATGCGCATGCGCTCGCGATCCTCGAAAAGGGCCCCCATGGCGGCGCGCCGGTGATCGACCGTTTCGGTCGGCGTATCGTCGCCGAAGATATCCACCGCGAAGGCGTCATAGCCCATCCCGGCCAGCATGTCCGCGCGCTGCCGCTCGTAGTCGGTCAGGCCGTCCCAGTCATGCACGATCAGCACGACCCCCGCCGGATCGTCGGCCTTGGCCCAGTACCCGGTGAAGGCGTCGCCATCCACGGTGTAAGCCACGTCTTCCGCCAGTGCCGGCGATGCAAGCACCAGAGGTGCCAGAAGAAATGATGTCATTCGCATGGTTTCCCTCCCGTTCGGGCTGTGTGTCGTTCATGGTCCAGGTGCTCACCTGATCCGTACAAGTAGCATCGAGCGCCCCCCGCTTCCACACGACCGGCGGGCTGACGCTGCCACGGTGTCGGAACCGCCCGAGACGACCGTGCCTTGTCGCCGATCGGGCAAAACGCGCGGCGCCCGATCAGTGCCACCCGCTTTGCGGCGCGTCCGCAATGCCAAGATCGATGCGCGTGCTCGCCGCCATCAGAAACATGATCGCGGCCAGACCGGGCGTCTGTTCGCCCGGCTGCACCACCGACACCTCCTCGAGGAAGTCGGCGAATGACAGCACGCCCGCCTCAGAATACCCAAGACGCCAGTCCCTGAACCGGCGCTTTCTCAACGCGCCGTGGCCCAGCAACTCGAGATCCTCGTGCCGGCGATCGAGATGCAGACGCTCGTAAAGCGCCCAGAGAGGTTTGGACGGGCCTTCCAGATACTGGATGAAAAGACCGTCCTCGGCATGCAGGAACCCGGTCAGACCAAGACCGGCATTTTTGCGCTGCGATACCGTGACGATATCGCGACACGCCGCCGATCCGGGCGCCACCAGGGCCGTGCTTTTGTAAATCAGATATTCCATACGGCTATCCCGTTGTCATGTGCCCGAGTGCTATGGCGGCAAGAAACGCTGTGTCGTTGTGGTGATCGCGATATCAGGCGCCAGCCATGCGCAGGGCATGTTTCGTCGTATCCGCAAAGACAGATGGGTATCGTGATCGCGACCTGCCAGACGTCGCGCCGGCCCGAGCGATCAACAGGGCATTCTGTCTGGATATTTTTTATTATACCGGGACCCCCGGCAACCGGCAGGACCGCCCGGCATGGCCCCCGCGACGCGCCGCCTAGGCCTCGCGCCCATGCGCTTTGAGACGGGCATGGAGCGGGGCGGCCTCGGACGTGCCGGCCTCGAGCGCGAACACATAGGCATGCGTGAGATAGAAACAGGCCGCATCCAGATCGTTCATCCGGTCTGCGGCCTCGGCATAAAGCCCGATCAGAGCGCGAAGATTGCCGGCGTCATGCGCGGCGATCAGCCGTGTGTCGAGATCGGTCATTCCGCTGCCCGCACCGCTGAAGCCGCCCCCGCGCGATGCGCCTCGATCCGGCCCGCGACCCATTCGTGAAAGCAATGCGTGGGGCTGTCCATCACCGGCGAGAACCGCCCGCCATCGAACCCGCCCGCGTGGCGTCCGCGCTGCATGCCCTCGACCACGAAGATGTCCTCTTCGAACACCGACTTCCAAAGCTGCGTGTTGCGCATGCGCAGGCCCTCATCGCTGCGCTCCACCGCGTAGTAAAGATGCACATGCTCGACCGTGCGTTCCGTGCCCCTGGGCTCCAGGATGATGACATAGGCATGGTCGCGGTGCACCCCCAGCAGAACATTGGGATAGGCCGCGACATATTCGGCCTGTTCGTTCCACTTGGCCCCCACATCCTCGAAATCGGGGAAGGTCTCGCCATGCTCGTTGGTGATCTGGCGGTAGACCATGGTGCCCTGCCCGGAATATTCGCCCGGCGCTTCGATGTGGTAATGATCCTCCAGCCTGGAATAGCTGTTGAGACCGGGATGCACCCAGGGCAGGTGATAGCTTTCGCAATAATTCTCGACCGCGAGTTTCCAGTTGGTCGCCACCTCCAGCGTGAAGCGGCTGTCATGCCCGCCATGGTACACCGGCAGGTCGAAATCGCGCCAGCGCGCGATCAGGCCGGCCATGGCCGCGTCGAATTCCGGGGCGTCGCCCGACAGGTTGATCCAGACGATATCGCGCCAGATATGGCTGCGCACCTCCACAAGACCCAGATCGGCGCGCTTGATGGCCGCGTGCGTGTTGTGGCCCGGCCCGCCCACATGCGGCGTCGAGACCAGCGCACCCGCGGTCGAATAGCACCACGAATGATAGGGGCAGCGGATCGCGCCCTCGATCTTGCGCGGCGCGTCCACAAGGATCATGCCGCGATGGCGGCAGATATTCTGAAACACCCGCACCGTGCCCTTGCTGTCGCGGATCAGCACCAGCGGCATCCCCAGAAACTCAAGCGGCTTGGCATCGCCCGGCTCGGGCACGTCGGCGGCCACGGCAAGCCCGGCCCATTGCGAGAAAAGCAGCGCCTGCTTTTCCTCCTCGAAAACGCCCGGGTCGGTGTAATGGGCATTTGGCAGGCCCCGGGCCTGCGCAACGCTGGCGCGCACGGGGCCAAGATCGGTCAGCGGCTGGCTCATCTGGATCGTCTCCCGTTCGATTGATGAACGGAAGTCTGGCACGGCGGGCGCGGGCCTGCGCCGCCGCTTGCGACCCGACTTTCCTCAAGGCGACATGAAAGGGCTGTCCGGTGCGGTTAATCGCGCGTGTCAGGTGCCGCGCGACAGCGCCGCGACACCGGTGCGCGCCATGTCGCTCAGGCCGAGCGGTCGCATCAGATCGGCGAAGGCATCGACCTTTTCGGGCGTGCCGGTGATCTGGAACACGAAACTGTCCAGCGTGCTGTCGACCGCGTTGGCGCGAAAGATATCGGCCAGCCGCAGCGCCTCGACGCGCTTGTCGCCGGTCCCCTCGACCTTCAGAAGCGCCAGTTCGCGCTGCACGTTGGGTCCCTCGACGGTCAGGTCATGGACCTCGTGCACCGGCACGATGCGGCCCAACTGCGCCTTGATCTGCACGATCACCTGCGGCGTGCCGGTGGTGACGATGGTGATGCGGCTGGTATGACCGGTGTGGTCCACCTCGGCCACGGTCAGGCTGTCGATATTGTAGCCACGCCCGGAAAACAGCCCGATCACCCGCGCCAGCACGCCCGGCTCGTTATCCACGATCAGGGCCAGCGTGTGGGTCTCCTGCACATCCGAGAACTGCGGCCGCAGGTTGTAGGCCGAATGCTTGGACGCGCCTTTCTTGATTTTCAGGGCGGACATGGGCCTTTTTCCTTTTAACGGCCTGCGCGGCCTCGTTTCATCTTGCCGGAAATACTCTCGGGGGGTGTGGGGGGCAGACAGCCCCCCACCGGTGTCATACCAGCACCGCGCCGCCTTCCTTGATCGCGTCCTTGGTACTGGCCTCTCCCAGCAGCATCTTGTTATGCGGCTCTCCGCTCGGGATCATCGGGAAGCAGTTCTCGTGCTTTTCCACCAGACAGTCGAAGATCACCGGCCCGTCATGATCGAGCATCTCCATGATCGCGTCATCCAGATCGGCGGGGTCCTCGCACAATATACCCTTGGCGCCGAACGCCTCGGCCAGCTTGACGAAATCGGGCAGCGCCTCGGACCAGCTGCTGGAATACCGCTCGCCATGCAGCAATTCCTGCCACTGCCGCACCATGCCGAGGCGTTCGTTGTTGAGGATGAACTGCTTGACCGGCAGGCGGTACTGCACCGCGGTGCCCATCTCCTGCATGTTCATCAGCCACGACGCCTCGCCCGCGACATTGATCACCAGCGCGTCGGGATGCGCCATCTGCACACCGATCGAGGCCGGAAAACCGTAGCCCATGGTCCCGAGGCCGCCGGAGGTCATCCAGCGGTTGGGGTCCTCGAACCCCATGTATTGCGCCGCCCACATCTGGTGCTGGCCCACCTCGGTGCAGATGTAGCGGTCATGGCCCTTGGTCAGCGCCTCCAGCCGCGACAGCGCGTATTGCGGCCGAATCACCGGGCCAGCCTGCTTGAACTTCAGGCAGTCCACGCGGCGCCAGTCCTCGATCTTTGTCCACCACTTGGCGATGGCCTCGCGGTTGGTCTTGCCGCCGCGCGCCTTCCAGACCTCGAGCACGTCCTTGAGCACATTGCCGATATCGCCGACGATCGGGATGTCGGTCTTGATCACCTTGTTGATCGACGAGGGGTCGATATCGATATGCGCCTTGGTGCTGCCGGGGCTGAACGCGTCCAGCCGCCCGGTGATCCGGTCGTCGAAGCGCGCGCCGATATTGATCATCAGGTCGCAGTCGTGCATCGCCATGTTGGCCTCGTACAGCCCGTGCATCCCCAGCATGCCCAGCCAGTTCGACCCCGAAGCCGGATAGGCGCCAAGCCCCATCAGCGTCGAGGTGACGGGGATGCCCGTCGCCGCGACCAGTTCGCGCAGAAGGCGGCTCGCCTCGGGGCCGGAATTGATCACCCCGCCGCCGGTATAGAAGATCGGGCGTCTGGCCTTCTCGATGGCGGCGACCAGATCGGTGATGCCCTCGATATCGCCCTTGACCTGCGGCTGGTAGTGATGCGTGCGCGCCTTGGACGGCGTGACGTAATCGCCGCTGGCGAACTGCACATCCTTGGGGATGTCCACCAGAACCGGCCCCGGACGGCCCGAGGTGGCGACGTGGAACGCCTGATGCATCGTGTCGGCAAGGTTCTTGGTGTCCGAAACCAGCCAGTTATGCTTGGTGCAGGGGCGCGTGATGCCCACCGTGTCGGCCTCCTGAAAGGCGTCCGTGCCGATCATGAAGGTGGGGACCTGCCCGGTCAGCACCACCAGCGGGATGCTGTCCATCAGCGCATCGGTCAGGCCGGTGACGGCATTGGTGGCCCCGGGCCCCGAGGTCACCAGCACGACGCCGGGACGCCCGGTTGAGCGCGCATAGCCCTCGGCGGCATGCACCGCGCCCTGCTCGTGACGCACGAGGACGTGGCGGATCCCCTCCTGCTGGAAGATCTCGTCATAGATCGGCAGCACGGCGCCGCCGGGATATCCGAACACGACGTCCACACCCTGATCCTTGAGGGCCTGAACCACCATTTTCGCTCCGGTCATCTGACGTGTCATGTTTCTCGTGCTCCGTAATCTGGCGTCATGTCGTGTCGCATAAAAAAGCCCCCGGACCAAGACGGGGGCGCATGGGGAACCGGTCTGGTGTCCGTTACCGGCCCATGCGCAAGATACCTACGATGCGTACTGGCATGTCCACGACGCGCGCTCCCTCTGCTGCAGCTCTACTTAAATCCGGCCACAGGGGGCGTCAAGCCGAATTGGCAGATAAAATGTCGTGATACCGCCAGGTTTCTTTCCATTTATTGCGCGGATCGCGCGTCAGCGGACAGGTCTTGCCTTGGCCGAGGGTGTCGGCGGCTTGAAACGATCCCCTGTCACGGGCACCCACCGCTTCGGTCGCGTCCCCGCCGCACCGGGTCCGCACCGGATCCGCACCGGGCGCTCCCGCGCGCACGCGATTTTTATCCCCGATCGATGGATCCCGGCGGTGATCGGTGTTTGCAGATTCCCGCTCAGCCGTTACAGTCCGGCGCACGCGAAAGATCGGGAAGGGGTCCCGCAGCGGACTGCGCCCAAATGCAAAAACGGGAGGAAACTGTAATGGATCGTCGTTCTTTTTTGAGGAATTCGGCGCTTGGCGGCTCTGCCGCGGCGGCCACGTCGCTGGCAGCACCCGCCTATGCGCAAGGCCGGCGCACGCTGACCATGGTCACCACATGGGGGCGCGGTCTGGCCGGTGTGCATGACGCCGCGCAATATTGCGCGGACGCGATCACCGAAATGTCGGATGGCGCCGTGACGGTGGATGTGAAGGCCGCCGGCGAGCTTGTCGGCGCGTTCGAGGCGTTCGACGCCGTCTCGGCGGGTCAGGCGGACATGTATCACGGGGTCGATTACTACTTCATGGGTCAGCACCCGGCGCTATCGTTCTTCAGCCAGGTGCCGTTCGGCATGACGTTCCAGGAATTCAGCAACTGGTTCCACCACGCAGGCGGGCGCGAGCTGGCCGACGAGCTTTACAGCATCTTCGGGCTCAAGCCCTTCCCGGCGGGCAATACCGGCCCGCAATCGGGCGGCTGGTTCGCCAAGGAAATCAACAGCCCCGAGGATTTCGAAGGCTTGCGGTTCCGCATGCCGGGCCAGGGCGGTCAGGTGCTGGGCAAGCTCGGGGCGAGCGTGCAGAACCTGCCCGGATCGGAAGTCTATCAGGCGCTTTCATCGGGGGCCCTCGACGGCACCGAATGGATCGGGCCATGGGCCGACGAGAAGGCCGGCTTCCAGGAGATCACCGACATCTACTACACCGCCGGGTTCCACGAGCCAGGCCCGAACATCAACCTGACCCTCAACCTCGAGGTATACGAAAGCCTGACGCCAGCACAGAAGTCGATCGTCACCAATGCATCGCAGGCCGTCAATCTCTGGTCGATGTCGCAATTCACAGCCAACAACGCCGCCGCCTTGCAGCGTCTGCAATCGGGCGGGGTGAAGGTCATGGAATTCCCCGACAGCGTCTGGGACGCCTTCGGCGCCGCCTCGCAAGAGGTCGTGCAGGAGCCGATGGGCGACGACATCTACAAGAGATGCCATGACAGCTACATGGCGTCGCTGCGCAGTTCGGCGGCCTGGGGCAGCCGCTCCGAAGGGACCTTCACCCAGCAACGCAACCGCGTGGTCGGTATCTGATCCGACCCTGACGGCAGGACCTCATCCCGACGCGGGGGGGCCGTCGCTGTGCGGCGCGGCCCCCCCGCGTCGGGACCGGGTGCAGGAGAGCGTCATGGACAATGAAGGCACCACAAGCCTGATCGACATCCTCGCCGGCCTGGGCGGTGCGGCGGCATGGCTGGCCCAGAATATTGCCATGGCCTTCTGGAACCTGGGCTATGCGCTCGCCCATCCGCTCCTCTGGCTCGACTGGTCGACCGCCGAAGCCATCTCGCGGGTCGTCTATTACGGCGGCTCGTCAGAGTTCTTCTTCGTGATCTTCACCGCCTTTCTGGTGATCACCGTGGTGGGCATCTGGCAAACGGGGTTTCTCTGGGTCTGCGTGCGCGCCCTCGAAGGGTTCGCCAACACCGTGGGCCGCGTCGCCGCATGGGCGGGGCTGATCATGGTGATCCAGCAGATCGTCATCGTGTTCATGCAGCGCATCTTCGCGCGGCCCGAGATCGTGCTGGGCTTCGGCATTCCGCTCGAGTTCGACATCAGCTGGTGGGCCGAAGAGCTCAAGC
>Ga0307955_1000301_pt1 | contig 28338 bp, 24 predicted proteins | sample OrgLakmetagen439_FD_201819 | JGI IMG/M metagenome (GOLD analysis project Ga0307955, IMG submission 201819) | Saline water microbial communities from Organic Lake, Antarctica - #439 | ecosystem: Environmental > Aquatic > Non-marine Saline and Alkaline > Saline | place: Antarctica: Organic Lake...
CGGCAAACAGGCGGGCGATGGCGGCGCCGATACCGGAGGAGGAGCCGGTGACAATGGCGACGGAATCTTTGAGTTTCATGGCATGTCCCTGTTTGTTGGTTGTTGGTTTGCAGAGGGGGCGCAGGTTCCGCCCATGAAGTCTGAGAGCGTTATCTTCTCTCGATCCATGGATTACATCAATTGCTGTCGGTACCCGATGGATTGAAAAGGGGCCAGCAGGTGCAGGCCTGATCAGACAATCAGCAGCCGCAGCCGGGAACTCAAATAATCACCTAGAAAATGAAAGCGTAACCTATTGATCGGATAGGTTTTGTAAAAAGTAAGCAGGCGTAGTTTTACTTTTAGGAGTTTGCAGTATCTTACTGTTTTTAGAATTTAAAAGGTCTTCTGTAGGTTTGTTCTTCAACTCCGCTAACGCCGGTTCGGTTCCTTCCCGCGCCTCCATTTTTTCCCCTGAAATCCTTGGTATTCATCGGTTGGTTCCTTTCGGAATTCTTGCCGTTTTTGTCACTTCTTGTTCTGCGGCTCAAGAATAGCCTGATTCCAATTCGCCGGTGCTCTCTTGGATGTATCCGGGCGGTAGATTAACCGCGTTGAAAAAAATAATGAGTCTGCATGGAGATTTGTGGACTGGTGTGTTCAATTTTGGTTAACGTGCGAACAGATTGGAAGCAAATAATTGTGCCGTCAGCATGGGGAGTTTTATCAAAATGGATTCGCTAGAAGACCTGCGCCTGAAACTGAAGCAATTTGCTGAAGAACGCGATTGGCGCCAGTTCCACTCACCGAAAAACCTGACCATGGCCCTTTGTGGTGAGGCGGGAGAGTTGTCGGAGCAGTTCCAGTGGCTTAGCGAAGAAAATTCGAAAAACCTCAATGAAAAACGGTTGGCAGCCGTTAAAGACGAAATCGCAGATATCCAGTTGTACCTTATCCTCCTGGCTGATTCTCTCGGGGTCGATATCGCTGAAGAATCTGCCCGGAAAATCCAGGCAAACGCCCTCAAATACCCTGTTTCCAAAGCTAAAGGCAGATCAGATAAATATAACGAGTTGTAGGGGGTATTTGTGATCGTCTATTCGGCTTCCAAGGCGGAATTTGTTGAACATGTGAAGTTCAATCAGATCGAGAAGGTTATCGAGGATGAGGTCTGGAGGAAGCTCAAACGGAGAACCCCAAAATCCGAAATTGCGTCCTGGAAAAATTCGCTTCAATACATGTTTAATGCCCTGCTGGATCAGGGCATCCCCCCGTCGGCCGGTGTTGCCATTGAATATACGATTCCACTGACCAGTCGCCGAGTGGATTTTATCCTGACGGGCAAAGATACAGCGCGCAATGACAGCGCAATCATCGTTGAATTGAAGCAATGGTCTGAAGCAGAGGTTACGGACAAAGACGCAATTGTTCGAACATTTCTGAATGGATCCATCCGTGAAGTTAACCACCCTTCCTATCAAGCCTGGTCCTACTCAGCCCTGATTGAGGACTACAACGAAACGGTCCGAGAAGAACATATTAGTCTTCAACCCTGCGCTTATCTGCACAATATGGATAGTGGATCGGCGATTAACGACTCCCGGTATCATGAGCATACCGATAGGGCGCCGGTGTTTATTTCAAGCGATGCGAAAAAATTGTCGGAATTCCTCAGGCGAAATATCCGCTATGGCGACAGCGACAATATCATGTACCGGATTGAACATGGTGTCATCAAGCCTTCAAAAGGGCTTGCTGACAGCCTTGCCTCGATGCTTCGCGGCAACAGGGAATTCATTCTGCTTGATGAACAAAAACTGGTTTACGAGACTGCGCTGGAGCTAGCGGAAAAAGGGCGCAAAAGTCCAAAAGAGACTTTCATTGTGAAAGGTGGGCCAGGGACGGGGAAATCGGTCGTTGCTATTAACCTTATCGTTGAAGCAACCAATCGGGAAATGCTGACACAGTTTGTCAGCAAGAATGCAGCACCCCGGGAAGTCTTCAAGGCCCGCCTGACAGGCACCATGCGCAAAACCCATATAGATAATTTGTTTCGAGGTTCTGGTGGTTACACAGATACTGAGAACAACTTTTTTGATTTGCTGGTCGTTGATGAGGCCCACAGGCTAAACGAAAAGTCTGGGCTCTACGGAAATCTGGGTGAGAACCAGATAAAGGAATTGATCAATAGCGCTCGAACCTCGGTCTTTTTTATTGATGAGGACCAGCGCGTCACTTTGTCGGATATCGGCACGGTGGAGGAGATCCGGCATTTTGCTAGGCAATTGGGTTCAGAAGTCACTGTCTTGGAGTTGAGCTCACAGTTCCGCTGCAACGGTTCTGATGGTTATCTGGCATGGATTGATCATGTCCTGCAGATCAGAGAAACCGCCAATACAACGCTGGATGGCATTGACTATGATTTTCGGGTCTTTGACGACCCGAACGAGCTGCGGAATGTTATTGAACAGAAAAATCGCCGGACCAATAAGGCGCGTTTGGTGGCTGGGTATTGTTGGGACTGGATCAGTAAGAAGGATCCAGTTAGGTTTGATATTGAGCTCACTGAGCATGATTTCAGAGCAAGATGGAATCTCGACAAGCACGGGTCAAAATGGCTGATTGCTGAGGATTCGATAAGTGAGATTGGTTGTATCCATACATGCCAAGGTCTAGAGCTTGAGTACGTAGGCGTGATTATCGGGGATGATTTCGTAATCCGTGACGGCATTGCGGTCACCAACGCCTCCGCTCGCTCAAAATCCGATCGGTCTGTACGTGGTTATAAAAAGAGGCTCAAAGAGGATCGGGAGAGTGCCCTCGCAGATGCTGACATGATCATCAAGAACACCTATCGGACGCTGATGACGCGGGGTATGAAAGGGTGTTACATCTACTCCGCAGATGCAGAAACCAGAGAACACTTCCGTAGCTTTGCGGAAGCCCAGATCACGGAACAGGCGGATGATGTTTCTGCCCTGCAAGTTCCGTATGAGGTAGTTGATTACGAATCCGCACTCCCTTATGACGGCTTTGTGCCTTTATACGACCTGCAGGCAGCGGCCGGCGAATTCAGTGAATTTCAGTCACACCCTGAAGAGGTGCAGTGGGTAAAGCTGCCCGAGCATTTTGCGACCAAGCCAGGCCAGTTTGTTGCTCAGGTGGTTGGTGAATCCATGAATAAACGCATACCAAACGGCGCTTGGTGCTTCTTCAATGCCAATCCGGGTGGAACGCGAAATGGCAAAATAGTTTTGGTGCAGCATCGGTCTATTGAAGATCCTGACAACGGCAGTTGCCTTACCGTTAAACTGTATCGCAGTGAAAAAACGATGTCCGGCGATGAACTCGTTAACGAAAAAGTCATCTTGATGCCGGTCACTAGCGCTCATGGTTATCGGGATATCGTTATTGAAGACGATGATCTTCACGACTTGAGAGTCGTTGGAGAGTTTGTTGCGGTGTTGGCGTAAGGCCAGTTAATAAAAAACAGTCCTGCATCCTGAAGTGAAGTTCTGAGGTGGATCCCACGAGTCTGTTGGCGGCGAGACCGCTGCCTGGTAGCCTAACCAGATTCAATTGCATGCGTATTGATCGCAAGGGAACCATTTAATGAAGGATACGCTGGCCTATTACAACAACAATGCCGATGCGTTTGTGGAATCAACGTTTCAAGTCAGCATGGAAGAGCTTTACCAGGAGTTTCTACCGCAAGTTCCCGAAGGTGGATACATTCTAGATGCGGGCTGTGGCTCTGGCCGGGACACGTTGTTTTTCAATCGGAAGGGTTACCGTGTTTCTGCGTTTGACGGTTCAAGCGCCATTGCCTCTCTAGCTCGCGAAAAGACCGGTTTATCGGTTCAGCATCGCTATTTTTCGGATATCCATGAATCCAGTACTTACGATGGTATATGGGCCTGTGCCAGCCTTCTGCACTTGCCCCTTGCCGAGGTACCGGAAGCCATTGGCCGGTTGTGGAATGCCCTGAAACCGGATGGCGTTTTCTACATGAGTTTCAAGATTGGGCAGGGGGAACGTAACCACAATGGCCGGCACTTCACTGATGCTGACGAATCGATTGCCGAGCAGTGGATCCAGGATCTGACAGAATTTGAAGCTTGTCGGATGTGGCGCACTGATGATCAGCGCCCCGATAGGCACGAGCAATGGTTGAACATTCTTCTGACCAAGGCGCCGGCTTCACACAATAAGTTAACGACGGGCGGTAAAGAACATCATTTTCTGCCCAAGTTGTGCCAGGCAATTAAAGCTGCTGATCGAATAGATATGGCCGTAGCGTTTGTGAAAACTACTGGCTTGAATCTGGTGTTCCCGGATTTAGTGAGTGCGCTGCAGCGCGAATCTGATCCGGCCCGTATCCGCATTCTCACAAGCGATTATCTGGATATCACCGATTCGGAGGCGCTAAGAAAGCTTGTCCTGTTGCATGACCATGGAGCTCAGGTACGTGTTTACCAGAGCCAGGGGAGTAGTTTTCATTTGAAAGCTTACCTCTTCGCTGGCCATGTTGAGAATCAGCAAATGTGGGGCAGGGCGTTTATCGGTTCTAGCAATATCAGCCGACAAGCGCTTCAGGACGGGTTGGAATGGAATTATCAGGTGGATTTCCCGCCCGACTCTGGGTACCTCGAGGCTGCCAGCAGGTTCGATGAACTGTTTCGGCATCCAAATGTAGTCGAACTCACCGACAACTGGATCGATGAGTACGAGAAACGGAGAAAGCCACCTGAACAGTCACTGGAACCGGGTAGTGATGAAAAACAGGAGGTGCCAACCCCCAATGATGTGCAACAGGAAGCATTGGAGGCACTGAACATGACCCGCCAGGAAGGCTACCGCAGAGGTTTGGTTGTGTTAGCAACTGGCTTAGGTAAAACCTGGCTCTCAGCCTTCGACGCCGTGCAAATGGGCGCGCGCCGGATCCTTTTTGTTGCTCATCGGGAAGAGATTCTCTATCAGGCCGCCGAGACCTATTTGCGGATCAAACCGGATAGTCGCGTGGGCTTCTACATGGGCAAGCAGCGCGATCGGACGGTGGACATCCTTTGTGCGTCGGTGCAAACACTCGGCAAAGAAACGCACCTGGAACGATTCGACCCACGGCATTTCGATTACATCGTCGTCGATGAATTCCACCATGCGGCCGCGCCAGTCTATCATCGGCTTCTGAGTTACTTCGCGCCCCAATTTCTGCTGGGACTAACGGCAACGCCAGACAGGACGGACCGGTCCGATATCCTGTCGTTATGCGATGACAACCTGGTATTCGAGTATCCGTTGTTCGAGGGCGTTAAGGGGAAGTTCTTGGTGCCGTTTCACTACTACGGCATCTACGACGAGACCGTCGATTATACTGAGATCCCCTGGCGTAATGGGAAGTTCGATCCCAATCTGCTAGCGAATAAGCTGGCTACTTACGGACGCGCCAAACACGTGCACAGGGTATGGGTTGAACAGAAACAAAGCCGGACTTTGGCGTTTTGCGTTTCGCGGGTTCATGCCGATTTCATGGCGGCCCAATTCATAAAAAAGGGCATCAGAGCGGCACCCGTTCACGGTGAATCAGAAATGTCCCGTGGCGAAGCTTTGGAAAAGTTGGAGGACGGCCAGCTTGATGTAATTTTCTCCGTGGACCTGTTCAACGAGGGTGTCGACCTACCTGCTATTGATACGGTGCTGCTTTTGCGCCCAACGGAATCCAAGATCCTTTTTCTTCAGCAGATTGGCCGGGGCCTGCGAAAAAGTGCGGCCACTGGGAAAGACAAGCTTGTGATTCTGGACTTTGTTGGTAACCACCAAAGTTTCCTGCACAAGCCACAGGCGCTTATTGGCCAGGCGATGAATCATCGACAGCTCGCAGCGTTCGCCCGTAAAGCTGAGAAGCATCAGTTGGACCTGCCAGACGGTTGCTTTATTAATTACGATCTGGAGGTGATCGATTTCCTGAAAGGTCTTGATCATCAGGGCGCTGAAAAAGATTATCAGGCATTGAGAGATACATTTGGTCGTCGCCCAACACTCACCGAGTACTATCATTTCGGTGCCAGTATCGCTAAAACTCGCAAGTTGCACGGAAGCTGGTTTGGATTGGTTCGGGATATGGAAGATCTCACCGAGATTGAGACAGAACTCTTATCTCGATACGAAACGTTTTTGCTGGAAGTTGAAACGACGGCCATGAGCAAATCATTCAAAATGATATTGCTAGACGCGTTTCAGCAGTTAGGCGGATGGCGCAGCCCGCCAATGCTCTCGAAACTGGCCCAAGCATCATGGCAAACATTGAAGCGTAGGCCGAGGCTGTATCAAGAGCTTGCCGATTCAGTAAAAGACGTCGAAGGCTCATCAGCGCAGTGGCAGCAATACTGGAAGAAGAACCCCGTCGATCATTGGACCAACAAGTCCCCAGCCGTTTTTGAGATTGAGAGCGATCAATTTAAGCCAGTCATTGCGCTTGACGTCCACGAGACCCCGCCTTTCGAGGAAATGGTGCAAGAATTGATCGACTATCGTTTGGCGTCATATGAAGCGCGCCAGTCCGCCAAACAAAAGCAGTCGCCGTCTGAAGATATAGTTCCGGCCACTCGTTCCGAAACAGAGCTGCCTTATTTTCCATCGTTGAAGATCGCGTGTGGCCACTTCAGAAGCAGTCAGGCCGAGGACCCGGAATACAGGTCTATCGGAATGGGACACGGACGAATAGAACCAAACCGTCATTTCATTGCCAGAGCGTCGGGTAATTCAATGAATGGCGGAAAGCACCCGGTCCAAGATGGGGATTATTTGTTGCTTGAGCAAATAAACCCCTCCCAAGCTGGGTCGATAACTGGGAAGACGCTCGCGATCGAACGGATTGATGAGGCAGGTGACACCCAATATCTTCTTCGGACGGTTAGCAAATCCTCTGTTGGTGAATACCTGCTTGAAGCTGCTAACCCAGAGTATGAAGACATTATTGTCACCCCCGAACTTATCGAACAGTTTCGAACGTTCGCGCGTTTTTGCGAGATTATAGATCCGTTGGAAATGGCTGTCGGACAGGAGATCCCGAGAGAGGAGATACCTGGATTATTCGGCGCGACTTTTAATCTCGGCAATTGGCAAAGCGGTCACGTATTTCTGAAAGATGCGAATGCCCATATTTTGTTGGTGACGTTAAACAAGCAGGGCAAAGGGGTTCAGCACCGCTACGTTGATCACTGGATTGATGAACACACATTCCACTGGCAGAGCCAGAACTCGGCTACGCCCCAAAGCAAGCGGGGAAGGGAGTTGATCAACCACAAAAAGCTCGGGCTCTCAATACACTTATTTGTCCGTGAAAATAAGCTGCGTAATGGCAAAGCTGCTCCCTTCACTTATTTCGGCACCGTTGAGTATCAGAGCCATGAGGGGAGCAGCCCAATGAGCGTGACGTTCAGGCTTAGTTCGATGGATTAAGGCTCCATCACCGGAAATTTTGACCTGCTCCCCTCTGGCTTTTCCCTATTCCGGAAGGCAATTCCTACAACGACTTTGCTCCGTTGCTAACCGCCGAAGCTGCAAACTGGTTTCATCGAAATCCAGAACTTCAGGCGGAACAGAAGAAATCACTGGACCGGATGGTTGGTTTTTCGGGTTGAAAGCGACGGGTTCTGGCTTTGAAGCGGCTTTGCACCTGAACGGGCGCGATCACCTTTGGCTGAGGCAGTTTGATCACAATCATCGCCGCATCAGCCGGATTATTCGGAGCCTCCATCTGTGTCACCAGCCGGAACTGGCCAGGTCATTTCGCGACGTGATGATCCAAATTGGGCAGCGTCAGGGGGATGTTTCTGATGCTACGGTCGGCTTCCGGACAACCGCGCTGTCTTGATTCGAAAGTGCAGTGACAACTTTGGTTCTATAATTCCATAGCCTTAACCTGGAAAAAACGGGAATTTCCGCCAGTTTTAACCACAGATCTTTCAGTCTCATCAAACCCTATTGATGTTAGATTGCGTATGCCTTGTTCTGCCCCGTGTCGAGTTAAAGCGTCTCATAACCGCCAGGGTAGACCTCGGGCTTTAAGGTAAAAATGAAAGGAAACACTATGCTTAAGCGGCAGGCAGCGCTCGTTATCGCACTTTGTTCAATGTTCTTATCGGCAACCACCATGGCGACAGAAGAAGCGGAATACACAGTACTCCTGAAGGAGCAGAACCTGGAAGTACGTCTTTACGAGCCGCATATTGTTGCAGAGACAGTCGTTGATAAAGAATTTGAAGACGCGGGCAGTGAAGCTTTTGGCCGTTTGTTCAAATACATTTCCGGCAATAACCAAGCCCAGCAGGAAATCGCCATGACCGCGCCCGTTGGCCAGGTGGCTGAGAGTCAGGAAATCGATATGACGGCACCGGTAGGCCAGACGCAGGTGGACGGGAAATGGGTGGTCAGTTTTATGATGCCGGGATCGTTTACGATGCAGACCACTCCGAAACCCAGGGACGAGAGGATCATCATTCGCCAGGTGCCAGAGCGGACGATGGCAGCCATCGAGTACTCCGGGTTCTGGAGCAAGTCAGGCTATCAAAAGAACAAGTTGAGGTTGGAAGAGTGGATCAACAAAAAGGGATTTGTTATTCAGGGCAAGCCAGTCTGGGCGCGATATAACGCACCGTTCATGCCATGGTTTTTGAGGCGAAATGAAGTTTTGATCCCAATAGACAATTTGCAGTGATAGCGCCTGCTAGGCAAATCACCGAGCCACCACGATCATCACAGGAAGTTTATTCATGCAAAACGTGCGCGTCGCCATTGTTGGCGCCGGCCTGGCGGGTTTATATGCCGCTTATGTACTTGAGAAAAGAGGCATCAAAGACTATGTCGTTCTTGAGGCGAGGGACGTTCTTGGTGGGCGTATTGCGTCTACGATCCACTCTGAGGGTAAATTTGATGTGTCGGGTGAGGGCTTCGATCTGGGGCCCGCCTGGTTCTGGCCTGCATTCCAGACCGATATGGCGCGGCTGGTGGATGAGCTCGAGTTAGAGACTTTTCAGCAATTTGAAACCGGCGATATGCTTCTGGAACGTTCATCCAATCAGCCCCCTGAGCGAACGGGTGGGTACGTCAACTCTCCACCTTCAATGCGAATCGCCGGTGGCATGTATGCGCTCATTGATGCTTTGTATCAGCGGCTTGATCCAGCGCGGGTTGTGACGGGCCAAACGGTTCGTAGTCTGCGCATTTCAGAGCCCTATATCGAGCTACTGAGCGAAAATGCTGAAGGGCAAACCCTGAGCTACAGCGCTGAACATGTGTTGCTGGCAATGCCACCCCGATTAGTTGAGTCTCAGCTAACGTTTTCGCCTGCCTTACCTGATGAACTTGCGAGACAATGGCAGGCTACAGATACCTGGATGGCCCCTCACGCAAAATATATTGCCGTGTTTGATCGGCCTTTCTGGCGAGATCAAGGGTTATCCGGGGAAGCTCGAAGTGCGCTCGGGCCGATGGTTGAGATCCACGATGCATCTACTCAGGAAGGGAAGGCGGCATTGTTTGGTTTCCTGGGTGTGCCTGCTGACGTGCGCCGTCGTGTTTCTGAGGAAGAACTCATTACTGCTTGCCGCGCACAGTTTGTGCGACTTTTTGGTTCGCAAGCGGAAAATCCAGAGGCAGAATTTATCAAAGACTGGGCTAAAGAGATTTACACCGCCACCCATACAGATGAAAGATCTTCTGGCAATCACCCTATGCCTGCCTTGTCGCCGAGCTCAGGTGCATGGGCTAACCGAGTAACCGGAATTGGCAGTGAGTGGTCACGTGAGTTTACGGGGTATCTGGCCGGCGCTATTGATGCGGTAAATCGCGGTTTAGAATACAAAAAACTCAACCCATCAGGATGATGCCATGTCCCAATCGCCCCTCGCCCAACCCCTGAAACTCCCCTGCGGAGCGATCTTGCCTAACCGTATTGCCAAGGCTGCCATGACCGAAGGGCTGGCAGACGATCAGTTGCATGCCACCAACCGCCATGAAACGCTCTATCGGCGCTGGTCCGATGGCGGGGCAGGGCTGTTGATTACCGGCAACGTCATGATTGATCACCGGGTGCTGGAGCGACCAGGCAACGTGGCGATTGATCCGGCGCCAGATTTGACAAAAGTGAAGGGTGAGCCGGAGGGTATGGCGCAGTTGCGTGCCTGGGCCAAAGCGGGCACCCAGAACGGCAACCACTTGTGGATGCAGATTTCCCATGCTGGTCGACAGTCGCCGCGTTACGTTACCTCGCGCCCAATGGGGCCTTCGGCGGTGCAGCTATCGCTGATGGGCAACTATGCCCGCCCACGGGCGCTCACGGAGCCGGAGATCCTCGATTTTATCCAGCGCTTTGCCAACGTTGCCCGGATTGCCAAAGAGGCGGGTTTCACCGGCGTTCAGGTGCATGGCGCTCATGGGTATCTGTTGTCCTCTTTTCTCTCTCCGGTCACCAACCAGCGGACGGATCGTTGGGGTGGAGCACTGGAAAATCGCGCCCGTTTTCTGCTCGAGGCGGTGCGGGCGACGCGCGCCGCTGTAGGGCCCGAGTTTCCAGTGGCGGTAAAGCTGAATTCCGACGATTTTCGCAAGGGAGGGTTTACGCTCGATGAGTCTGTGAGCGTGGTGCGCTGGCTCAATGACGAGGGTATTGACCTGCTGGAGGTGTCCGGCGGCACCTACGAACAGCCGCGGCTGCTCGGGTACAGTGGTGATGCGGAAACTGCGAGCAAGGGGCCGGCCATGCGGGAAAGCACTCGCAAGCGGGAGGCTTACTTCCTGGATTATGCCCAGAAGATTCGTGAGGTGTGCGATTGCCCGCTAATGGTCACCGGTGGATTCCGGACGCGCGCTTTTATGGAAGAGGTGGTTGCCAGTGGCGAAACCGATGTGATTGGCCTTGGCCGGCCGCTCTGCACGGATCCAGATACGCCCAGGGACCTGCTTGAGGGGCGTATCGATAAGACCGTTTGTCACGAAGATCACGTCAAGCTCGCCCAGAGGGGGTTTTTCTCGCCGACCAGTCCGCTGATGCCACTCAAAATAATAAACGTGCTGGGCGGCCAGGCCTGGTACTACCAGCAGATTTTCCGGCTGGCAGATGGCGAGGAGGCCGATCCGAATCTGGGCATTCTCAAGGCCGTCGGGGCTTACGTGAAGGATGAACTGAGCCGGGCCAAGCGGGTAAAGAAGTCCCTTCGCCGGCGCGGGGGCTGAGGTATTTTTTCAGAAGCGGGTCGTAAAAAACACTTAAATGGTCGCAAGAACTTTTGGCCAACAATTATTGCCTGTCAGCCAAAAGCTCTTTAAACCCTGAATTAACAGGGATCTACTGGTAGGCAAGTGCGCTTGCGGGTACCCCGGATAGCTGCATCCGGGTCAGCGTTCTCTGCCCGCTCAGGGCGACGGAGAACATACCCTTCAGGATTTCCCCTGACACTCCCCTCGATAACCCTCGCGTACGCCATTTTTGGAGTGGAGCGAACAATCTCAACCGTTCCTGCAAGGGCTTCAGCCCGGCCCATGCTTTTTCCGGAGTGGCTGTTCTGAACGCTACCGCCCAAGGCAAAAACTTCCCACTTCTGACCCGGTTCCATGAGCTCGCCACCCATGTTCACGATCAGCTCATTGCCCTGGCGGCCTTCAATCAAAGGAGGCCAAACCACGTCGATAACCGACAACGCCACTTCCTGACCGGCGCGCTCGAACAGATTCTGCAGGGAGCTCTTCGAACCATCGAAATCAACACCGAGCTGCCCCGGGGAGAGATTCAGTGTTTCGCTCCATACAATGGCGCCGGTTGCCGGTACCAGAACGCGAGTTTCAAGAACGAGGGCGCCCGACTGAACGACAGAACGCTCACCCGTCAGCCTTGATTTCTTCTCTTCCGAATCAAAGGTGAACTCTGTGACTTGCGCTGACACTAGGTATTCAGCACCCAGCTCGTTACCCAGCATGGCTTTCTCGCTAACGGGGATGTCGTTTCCGGACATACGGGTCCGCTCTGCGATCATGGCGCGCTCCCGATCCCGGGCCAGCATCGCAAATCGACGAGATTGCACCAACGCCTCAGTGATGGACTGCGTCAATCGAGAAGAAACCTCTTCCCGGGACAACCTGAGATCGCCCACCTGATAATACGGTCGAGCTGGCCAAACAGGATAAACCGCCATCCGCCAGCGACCATCATCGGGGTTGCCGGGCGTTTTATAGACGGGAACCTGAACGGTCAGCCGGGCGAGCTTGCCTCCACCCGCTGCGTCGGTAATGGACTGAACGCTGTAGCCGCTAATCAGGCCCTCCGCGTCCACGCGAGTGCTACTCTCAGACGCTTTACTGATCTCAACGCTGGCTTCCCGACCATCGCTGGATCGAACAGAAATCCGGCTTAAGGCGGACTGAACCTGGCGACTGGCGCTGATTTCAGCGCCTCGCACTTGCCTCACAGCTTCACCAAGAGCATTAAAAATAGCCTGCTCTCGATCAACGCCCGTGGCTTCAGCCTCAACCGTGCGGATGTCTGTTGCAGCCAGGGCAAGCCCCGGCAACAACAGAAGCAACATCAGGAGCGACTTTTTTACCATGATCCAAAGGCCCCTGTTTCACGAGACGTTTTCTCGGTTTTTTGTTGGCCTTTATTCGATCCAGAAGACTTGCTCGCTTGCTCTGGCTTCTTTTCAATCCCCTGAGCCTTTGCTGAGGTTGATGGGGACCAGAACTTCACATAGCCGAGATACGGATGTCCAGTTGCAGGGTCAACCGCGTCCCATTGACCAACGGTCTGGATACCCTGCAGCTTTGCATTGGCCTCTGAACGGAGCACATTGTTGACCATCCGACCAATGCCTTCGCTGGTCTTCAGCTCAGTGCTTCCGTCGCCACGGGTTTCACGCACTTTCTGTTGGATCTTCCGGCGGGTGACATCCTTTTGTCCCTGAACGGTCATGGAGGCGAACTGGGCCAACCAGCCGTCGGCCATCACCATTGCTTCTTCCCGGGCAGCTTCCATTTCTGCTGCAATCTCGAACTCTTCCATAGTGCCCCGGACCAATTGAGGTCCAGAAGTACCGAACGACATCAAGCCGTACCGGCCCTGGTCATCAACCACTGGCTGCACCCCGAAATAACCAAGCATAGGTGTGCCTTCACGAAGCTGTGGATCGAGTCGACCACGAATTTCATCAAGAGAAACGGCTTGTCCCGGCGCTACGTCACCCGTACGCAGCTGGCGGCCGAATTCGCTGAATTTATTCGAGCGGACAACCACAACACTCATCCGGCCGTTGTTCATTGGGCCATTGCCACCGACTTCCTCGATGACGCCGAAGATGCCGACGCCGCTCAATCGACCAGCAGCCCGCCAAACACTTTCACTGACGAACTCGTCGTAAATCAGGTTCTTCCGTTCAGCGATGTTCATCTCTGGCATTTTGGAGGTATCGGTTCCAAGCTCTTCGAGCAGGGCATTCATACCTTGTACTGTCAGCTCGGCCGCTCGTCCGGCGATCGCGTCACCCAATGCTGCAATACTTGTTGTATCGCGAACATCTTCAGGCAGGTCGTCTTTCATGAAGCGGTCGGCAAGGGAAACACCAACATCCACAGAATCCTGTGAGACAAGTTCGCCCATTGCTTTGAGGAACGCCTCTTCAGTAGCAATGATCCGAGCCTGACTGAACGATATGGAGCTCGGGTCAGCTGCAATGGCCTGGCTGGTCACAACCAGCGTGCCACCGGCTGGGTTCTTGTCTGACTCGCCGCGAACCCAGCCACGAGCATCAAGAAACTCCTGAATCTTGCCGTCACCCGGGTCTACTTCCGACACGGACATGAACGGGCTGGGCGGCGTCTTGCTGGCATCTTTTTCAGCTGCCTGCACCTGCTTTACCAGGCTAGCCTCTTCAGCTGTGACCAATGAGGGGGCAGAAACACTGAAAAGGCTGGCAATCGCGACGGATAAAATCGTTTTCTTCATAGACATCTTGGATTTCCTTACCAGCTTACGGAGTCGTTGGAGCCACGCTTAATGATCGGAGTCTCGCCTTCCCAGAACGCGAGGCCGCTGGCCAGGTCTGTCAGCGAAAGCTGAATGTAATATTCAACCTGCTGCTCATCACCGAGAGACCGGTTTTTCTGGATGATCTTGCCTGAAAGGCTCAGATCCGGTGCCTGCAACGTGCCTTTCTTCTGGACGCCGGACTGATCAAACTCGTCAGAGTTTCGAAGCTCCCGGGCTGCCATGTTCATTTCGTCTTCTGCGCCGTTCAGGCCAACAGCTGTCGTTGTTACCACTTTGCCGGAGCGAAGCAGGGCAACACGGATTTTCTTGGTCAACTGCCCGGTATCGATGCGCTGCATGGTGTCGTTTGAGATTCGACTAACCACCATGATGTAGCGTCCACCGTTGGGATTACTGACAGCGCCACTGGCGAGCATATCCTCAACCGTTTCTGTCGCTGCTCTTTCGAAGTCCCGGTAATCCAGCCCCATTGAAACCGGGCCATCGTCAGCAGCCGGATCAACGTAGCGGGTCGGGCTAGAGCCACAACCAACCAGTACCAGAGCAGCGAGTGTCAGAATAATGGTCTTTTTCATCATTAGAATGTCCTTTTACTTGGGTTCGCGAATATGAATTTGATAGGAAACCACCCGCGGATGGGGTGCTGTTGCCTTGAAATATCGATTTTGGCCGGCCAGGACAGAGGCGGTGCGATACCCTTCGCCCACCCCTTTAACCTTCATGCCTTCGGAGTTGAACCAATCCACTTTCCACGCCAGATTGGCATCGTTAAGAACTTCGACTGCGAACTGAACCTGCAGGATGGAGGTGCCGTCCGGCTGGCGGATCTGCTCCTGAAACAATTCAGTAACCGTTATTGCATAACGAACTTCAGGATCGACGTTAAGTTCGTCCCGATCGACGACACCGTTGGTTTGGGTCGGTGCTGCACACCCGACCAACAAAGCCATTAGCGCAAAAACCACTGCCTTGACTGAAAATTTCACGGTCACAACTCCTTCTTTTGGATTAGTTAGCACTGGAAACCTGAGATTCTTGCGCGTTTGGTACTTCAGGGAGGCTGGTGATTGAAGCTTCCTTTTCACCGCGGAGGTCCATTGTGATTACTGTGGCGGGGGCCAGGGCGGTTGGACGCTTTACGTAGACCAGAGAAAAACGCTGATCAGGGATGTTAACGGTACCGAGTCTTGAGCCCCGGCTATCCACCAGAGTGATTTCACCATCATCAGGACGATCAAAGCGGGTCGCTTGCCAGTGATCCGGCATTGCCTGCCAGCCGCGCAGGTCAGCTTGGGTGGTTGCCACGGTAAGGGCGGCTGCACCGAGCTGACCCCATACACCGAACTTTTCTGCGGCTTCGTTCTGGATAACAGCCTTAACTACCGCAGATGCCATCGCCCGAGTTAATACGCCCGGGAAGCGCTCTTTCAGCTCTGTTCTGATAACGGTGCCCATATCAGAGATCTGATCACTGCTGGCGACGGCCTGGCCATCTACCTCGACTTCCAGGTTGCCGGGAACAGCGTTTCGATCAGCGTATTTTGGCAGTGCAATGCCGATATAGGCCGGAGCCTCCTGATTGCCGTGGAACAGAATCAGTGGAATGTCGAAACGGGTTTCTTCCAGGACTGGTCCCAATCCGTTTTCATACACGACCCAGACCTGAGGGGGTAATTCGGATGCAGGTATGCTGCCGTCTGCCAGGCCTGAAGCGAGATCAGCATCTTTCTGGAGAATATTGCTATCCGGATTCATTTCTGCAACACGCTTTAGCGACGTGGCTGCTTTGTCGAAATCTGAGCTGGTTTTTGCGTTGGCAAGGAAATACACGCCGTGAAGGTAGGTGCTGGCTGGAACAATAAAGTTCGGATAAACCGACCAGCTGGATGGCGCGCCGTAGTTTTCAGCAATTGCAGAGGTTACGCCGTCGCTTTGGAGGTTATTGCTGACAATTGACGCATTGCTGCCGTCCTCCTGGGCTTCTTCGGACAGCGCATCTTTCTGTTCAGAAATCTGCTTCTGAAAGAATTCAACGGCGCGACGAGTCCGATCATCTGCCCGGTTAAATTCGACCCTTGCGTAGTCGTTATTCCCCGCGGCCAGAAAGCTCAACCCTTTGTAGGTATTAACGAGCACTGCTTCAGACATGAGCGCTTCATAATCTCTTTCGGAGTCATTGACCATGACAGCCATAAACCCTTCGCCTGCTTCCTCAGCAATACTTTCCGTATCGAGGTACTTCATTCCCTCTTCAGCCAGATCAAAAGTTTCAGCGGCTTTTTCATTCTGACCGCTCAAACGATACATCTCACCTTGGTGAAGAAGTTCTAGAAGGTATTTTTCGGAATCGATCGACTCGCCTTCAGTCGTTTCGACATCCACAACAGCGAGCGCGCTTTGGTAGTCGCCGGTTGAATATGCAGAATTAAAATCTGCCATCTGGTTTCTTTGCTGAAAAGATGAGCATCCAGAAAAGAACGCGGACACAGTAATTGCTAGTGTTATTTTTTTGATGCCTTTCAAGTTTTATCTCCTGGTTTACATTACTTAAGGTTTATCAATCCGTTAAGTTAGATCTGCGGAAGTGAGGATATGGACTGCTCACAGATTTTCTTAAGAAGGGTTTCATTAACGCCCCACTTTTAGTCCAAGGGCTTGTTAGGTCGAAAAAGACCAATCAAGTGCAAATGATGCGCTCTGGCCCGAAGCCGGCAGATGGCCGGGCAGGCCGTTTTCGTTCTTGGTGGAACTTGGCGAAGAAATGGTAATGGCATCTACAATGCTGCTTTCGCGCAGCAACAGGGCATTCTCTGGGGATTTATGAAGGTCAGTCACTATGACGTCCTTGTTAACGTTTTCCCGTCGGATCTTCCCTGACCGGGATATTCATGATGTTTGAAAACTCTCAGGATCCTTGAGATCCACCTGGGGCTTCTGCCTATTTCTACTACAGAAGCCGCCCTTGGAATGAGAGTCTAGATAAGGCTCCCCGAATACACTGTAAAAGATTGTCAGATCAGGGTTTTTTTATGTAATCAACGAATCCTCTCCTTGCACCTTAAGGTCCGGAGCACGCTTACGCAGAGTGAGGCAGCCCAGTTTCTCCTGCTGCTATCATTCAGATATTCAATCGTTAACAGGGGTGCAAACCCGTCAGATGGGGCCGTTGGTAGGGGGACCGATGGTGCTGTCGCTGGCGGGCAGTCTAGAATGACGCGAAAATTCCCAGGTTTCTCAGGAACCTGAAATGCCCATTTTGCGCCGTCAATGACGTATCAGAACATGGTCCAATGCGTTGGCTCATATCCGCCTGGATGGCTTTCCGGTTTCTCGAGGCCATTTGTTGATCGTCCCCAATTGCCATGCCTCCGACTGGTTTGACCTTACCGCGGCTGAACAAGAAGCGATCATGGAGCTGGTCGAGCAAGGCAAGCAGTGGCTCGAAGAGCGTTATCAGCCAGATGGCTACAATATCGGCATGAACTATAGAACAGCGGCAGGGCAGACGGTTCTGCACATGCATTGTCACCTGACTCGGAGGTATGCGGGCGACCAGCAAGATCCCCGTGGTGGCGTGCGAGGGTTAAACTACCTCAATATTCGCCGCTGGATAGAGTGGGGCATAAATCGGGTGATAAATGCGGCAATGTAGGTATGTGGTGTGACCAGATATCGTGGCTTGGGACGCGCCGCTTCTGCAGCCCTGTAAATCTTTTTGGCGACGTCCGACGCACTGGCTGTAAAGGGCTTCATTCTGGCGCCTGGCGCGAGTGCTGATTCCATTGCTTCGTACTTTTCCTGGTGCGCCGTGCTCGCCCGGCTAATCACGGGCTGTAAAGCGGCCAGGGCATGTTCTCTGAACCGGGTCGCCACGGGGCCCGGAAGCACAAGCGAGACACTTTCCAGGCTTTTGCTGCCCTGTTCATCAAACCAGAAGCTGTCATGAGCCGTGTTCATCGCGGACTTCGCGGCACAGTAGGCGCCTTTCAGTTGCTGGGGTGTAATGGATAAAACAGAACTTACGGCGATCACCCGTAACGGTATCCCGTGTTGTTCGCAGAGCTTCAGACAGACAGCTGCTAACTTGATCGGGCCGAATACGTGGGTGCTGAATTGCTTGAGCCACATGGATTCGGACAGATCGCGAAGCGCCCCAAACTGCCCGTAGCCGGAGTTGTTAACCAGGACAACCCGCTCGGCGCCCGCGATTTCAGTTTCCAGCGCGCCCGCAAGGCCTTCAATCTGCTCAAAGGACTCAAGATCCAGCGCCATCTCCAGAGCTGCGGAGTCAACGCCACTCGGCTGTCGGGACAGGGCGATAACCCTATAGCCTTTCTGGGCAAAGAGGGCGCAGGCCTCACGGCCAATTCCGGCGCTGGCACCGGTTACCAGGGCTAGTTTGGTCATAGTTGATGTCCTTTGGTTTGAGACCAGAGCTGCTAAATTTTTTCAGGGGCAAAGCTGGCGTCAATGCCAAAGAAAATAGCGGAGTTCACCAGTGCTTCATCCTCACTGATCAAATGAGCCTGGTGATTTTCTGCGCATGCCAGGTGAAGCGCATCCAGCGTCCTCAGGCTTGTCTTTCGTGTTCCAATCCAGTGGCTGGCTCTTTGATAGTAGGCTGCTTCTATGGGGCAGAGGCTGAAGCGGCCATGACTGACATCATCATGGAAGGCACTTTCGATTCGGTTCGCCTGGGGATCACTGAGTTCTCCCATACGAACCCAGCGCGCCAATGCGCTTGCTACTTCAACTTCAGTCAGGTGACTGATAAGAACAGGCCTGGTTTGTGACTCAAGCAAAGCCTGGACTCTATCGCTGGCATGCTCTTGACGGTAGTAGGGGAGAAGGGCGCTTGTATCGAAATACAGCATCAATAGCGCTCCTCATCCCTGAGTTCCCGCACCGCTTGAGCAGAGCTTTCCCGGGAGGTTGGCAGTGAGGCCCTGAGTCCTGAACGGTCCGGAAACTGGATTTTTTCTGGCAAAGCGGCAGTCAGGCGCGCAGCAGGCTTACCGTGGCGAAGAATAACAATCTCTTCGCCGGCAGCCACAGCGTCCAGAATATTTGAGAGCCTTTCCCGGGTTTCCCGAACATTGATCGTTTGCATCATTTGACCCTTTAAGTGTACGCAATAAGTGTACGCAGAGTGAGTGTTGGTGGGCAAGGCCAGCCGATAAATTATGAGACCTTTCTTAAAAAGCTCTCTGAGCCGTTTCGCCGACGCCGCCCATCCGTATCAGGATCTCACCTATTCAATTGGCTTCTCTATTCTCCAATCCAGTTTTCCTGGTCGACGATTCGTTTCAGTTTATACCCTAGAAACCGATACTGGCCCCAGTGTTGAAAGGCATTTTGAGCATCGTTGGGGTCGAGACTTCTTTCCCGCAGGTACGCGCTCACTTCCGAGTCGACCGGAAGCGTCTGAAAATCTCTCAGTAGCATCATGGTGTGTGCTGCGGCATAGGGCCCGATGCCCTTCAGCGACGTTAAATACTCGTAGTCAACGATGCCTTCACGAGCGGAACCGTCATGGTTGATGGCGTTATCGTCCAGCAATTGAGCCGTTACCGTGTCGACTGTCCTGGCTCTGAAACCGAGCTTGCACTCTTCTGCCAATCGCTTGGGACCAATAGTCTGGAGTTCCCTGGGCTCAGGGAATAGGCCGTCGCCCAGAGCAACCAATGAGGCGACCATGGATTTCGTTTGCTTCCAGGTTGTATTGATTGTGCAAACCGTTTTAATGAGATCCTCGAAGAACGTGTCGCCGCGCAGGAAGCGCCCGCCACCAGACCGTATGAAGTGGGCAATGTCAGGATCGTTCCTGTCGCAAAGCGCGAGAAACTCTGAGGGATCCCAGTCCAGCTGCAGCCAGCGAGAGACTCGCTCCGTCACACTGGTGGTATTTGATGAGGATGTTTCGATAAGAAGGTCATCTTGAGATGGCTGTTGGACTCGTACCCATTCCCCGTTGCAACCAACTCTCACCTTCCGTTCGAGGTGCTTGCCATCCCAGTACCACGGCGCAAGCTGGCACCAACCGTGGCTCTCCACGGTCATGCGGAGATTGAACGGCTGCTGCAGATCTAGGGAAAAGGTGTTGGTCGTCATGCCTGGTGGTGCTCCATCAAAACAGAACCCAATCCTGCATCATCAGACGAAATTCACCAACCTGCCGCCCGGATACGAAAAGGCTCACGGAAGCCAGGTGCTCAACATCCAGTGGTTCCACATCGGTCAATGTTTTGCCCCGCCAGGTGGCGATGAAGTCGCTGAACGGAAGCTGTACACGGCTCCAGTCTTGGGTATCCGGTGTGAAGGCATGCTGATACACAATACTCCGCCTGTCGGTGCTGTTGCGAAGGCCGATCTTGTAGGTTTTGCCGTCGCCCCGGGCGAGTAGTTCGATACCGATCCAGCCAGATGCATCGAAAGGTTCCGGCAAGTCGGCTTTGACAGAGGCAAAGCCGCCGCCGTTATCCAGTCGAACCGTGCCATGGAACTGGCCGACGCCTTCCTCAGAGCAGACAACTCTGCCATCAGATTGCCCGCCCATCACTTTGTCACCCAGGGGGGCCCACGTTAACCCGGCGCCCTGACCATCGAAAGTGACCAGTGTCGGGCTCGGTTTGCAGTGAGTGGGCGTATTGGCCCTTTTCATTGGTTTATCCTCATTAGTTCCACAAAGACTGGGCCTGCCATTCTGAATTGCAAGACCCCGATACAGTAGGCGCCTGATAGCGTTACACTAATCGTCAACTATACGTTAACAAAACAATATTCAGAGTGATTGTGGTGCGCCCTTGAACGACTACCTCCAGAAAATACTCCTTGGCCAGCCCGTTAACTACGAGGCCTTTTTGAAAAAGCTCCCGGAACCGTTTCGCCGCCGCCATAGGGAATTATTTGCGACGGAAAAGGTGCAAACCAACCGTTGGGTGGTCACGGTCCTGGATAGAACCGCTTTTGCGGAGCTGCAGAACGTAGCGGAGGCTCCGGTAAACCGGGTCGACGCCGCGAAGAAAGGAAACTCCCACCGCCATGGCACCGAGGTCAGTTTTCTTCTCGTTTACCATCAGGAGTTGGCGTCCAGCCGGCCGGATGTGGCCGTTATCGGGAACGATTCCGTCGATATGGGTTTTCATCGGGCCCGGTCCGTGTTGGTGGTGGAGAACGAGCGTAATTTCTATCAGCATCCACAGATGCTGAACTTTGCCAGTGACGCACTTGGCAAGCGTTTGGCGTTGGTGGAATGTGACGTGGTGTTGGGTGGTGGCAACCGGATTACCCGGGGCGCGATTCTCGAGTGGTTGAAGGGCTACGAAGACGTATTCTGCGCATTCGATTATGATGCCGGTGGTTTGCAAATGTTCTCGACGATAGCAGCCTCGCTCGGTGACAAAGCCACCTTCGTGCAGCCGCGCGACTGGCAACCGTGGCTGGCCGGGTTCTGCAAGGTACCGGACAGCACCGAGCGGTTTACAAGAGCTGTATCGTTGGCGGAAGGGCTTGGCTTCGTGGCCCTTGCAGAGGCGTTTCGATCGACCGGCAAATTCATGGAACAGGAGATGATTCTGGATGAGTGACTCCCAGGAGAGCCCAGGCAATTTCACCTTTGGCATTCGCCGTCTTGTATTGGTGGATTCCGCCGGCTTCTGTTACGTGGAAATTCCGGTGGATAACCACGGCCTGATTCTGGGCCCCGGGAACCTGGGCAAGTCCAGCCTTTTGAATTCGCTGCGTCTGTTCCTGCTGCCGGAGAACAACTTTAAGAACAGCCGCAAGAAGTTCGCCTTCCGCAACGCCAGCGCCGGCAGCTTTTACACCAACGAGGAAAGCTACCAGCATTACTTTCCCAGCCAGTTCAGTTTCCTGATCATGGAAGCCGAGAACCCGGCCGGAGTACATTGCCAGATTCTTTACCGGGACAGCGCTAGCCAGCTCAGTTATGGTCGCGCTTTTGTGCCGGTGGGTTATGACCAGCTGCGGCCCCTGTTCTGGAACGGTGATGATGAGGACGGTATCGGGCAGGCGGTGCCGGAGCTGTCGTTCAGCCGCTTGTCAGAAACTCTGAAAAAGCTCTCCAAAGAAACCCGGCTGGTGAGTGACCCGGCCAAGCTCAAACAGATGCTGTACAGCAGCGAGTTGATGAACGCGGATGCGGTGCGTTATTCCGTGCTGCCCCTGGGTGAGTCCGACGAGCGCCGGGTGCAGTCGCTGCGCACGCTGATCCTGCTGTTGTTTGAAATGAAGGCGGACGATCAGGCTATGGCCAATGCGGTGGCCAGTATCATCGAGGCGGACAAGAAGTTTGCCGACGATGCCTTCGATTTCAACATTGACGATTTCCTCAACCGGCATGAACAATTAAAGCAGCAGCAAACCCAGCTCACCCGAATTGAAAAAGAGCGCCCCCGATTTGAAAAGCTCTACCGGGATTACCAGGCCTACCAGACCCTGCTTCGCAGCCAGCACGACTTTGCCGCATTTCGGGATGGCGTGACCAATGCCTTGCAGGACATTGGTGCCAGGCGCAAAGCCGCAGTGGAGGCGTTCAATGAAAAGAACGACACCCTGCGCCATGTGCTGCAGGCCCTGAAAAAGCTGGAGCAGGAGGCGAGCGGACTGAAGGGCGAGATCCGTTCCGCCGACCGTCGTATCAAGCAGGCTGAGCAGAACCAGAAAGATGGTGAACTACTGCTTTCCCAGTACGGTGACAATACCCTTCAGGAAATCGAGGACATCCAGAAAGAGGAACTCGATGGCAAGAAAGCGCATCTGGCCGCATTGAAGAGCGCCGCCCAGGCAGAAATCCGGCTGGAGCAGATCCAGCGCAACAAGCAGGATCTGGAACGCAAACTCGACACCCTGAAGGATCGGGAGAGCAAGCAACAATGGCAGCTGCAGAACCAGCTGAGTGAGGCCGCCGCAGCGCCGCTGCGGGCTGTGGACCCCCGTTTGGTCATGGCCAGTCCGGGCCAGGATCTGGATGCCGACAGCAAGGCCACCATCGAAGCCTTTGCCCGGCTGTTTGTGCCCAATGATAAAGGCTTTGACTGGTTCGACGCCGAATACCAGGCCCAGCCGGCCCGGCAGACCAACTTCGCCGAGCAGCGCCGGCATATGGAAGGCGAGCTCAATGGTCTGGAAAAGGAACGTTCCGAGCTGGCGGACACCGCCAACCAGGAACATGACCGGCCCCGGCTGATCGAGCGCACGGAGAAAGAAATCCGCGCCATCGAGAAAGACCTGGATACCCTGAGCCGTTACCCGGCGGCCGCGACCACCCTGCGGGACGCCACCGAAGAAAAGCAGGCGGCTGAGGAACAACTGGCCAAACTGGAAGAACAGGCACGGCTGGAGCAGGAAAAGCAGGATGCCGTGCAGCAGAAGGCCGCTAAGGCCAGAGCCGACAAAGAGCGGATCGAAGAGCGGGAGCGGGAGCTGGCGGGCCTCAGCCGCAGCGTGGGAACCGTGGAGCACCGATTCCCGCATCTGAAAACCGTGGAAGCCGAGCAGCCACTGAGTATTGAGCAGGTGTCTGTCGCCGCGTTCGACGACCTGCAAACCCAGCTGGACGATCTGGAAGAGCGCCGTCGCAGCATCCTCGATCACTTGCGGCAGTTCGTCTATCTGGGCATCCACGAAGACGTTGAAGGCGAGTTGCAGAAAGACAGCCCCGCGTCATCGGTCATCCGCGAGACGTTCAAAGGCCTGTCGGATCTGTTTGCCGGCATGGCGGAGCGTTGGAATGTACTAGAGCAGCAAGTTGGGATCCACAACGAAACCGTGGCGAGCTACCGGCAGGCTTTGAAATCCAATCACGAGCACATTGCCCGTTTTGAAGCCCAGCTTAATCGCGAACTGGACGGCGTGCGCATCAACGATCTGGTGGAAATCCGCGTGGATATCCACACCGATCCCAAATTCCGCAATCTGGTGGAAGAAGCCAACAACATCGACCCTTATGGCAACCAGCTGCAATCGGACGCGTTCTATGACCGTTTACGAGTGTTTGTGGCGGACTTTTTCGGGGAGCAGGGCGGCAGCAAGCGATTGACCATGGACAGGGTAATCACCGGCATTTCCTACCGCACTCGCAAGGAAAACGCCGCGAACCTGGACAAGAAAGGCCAGTCCACCTCCACCACGGCGCTGATCAATCTGGAACTGGTGTATCGGTTGCTGAAACGGGTGTTGTACCCCGGTGTGCAGCTGTCGTTCCCCATGGTGCTAGACGAGCTGGCCAGCGTGGACATCAGCCAGATGCCATCGCTGCTGGAACGATTGCGCAAGCAGGGCTTCAACCTGTTCTCCGCCGCCACCCACAGCGCCAGCGCGGAAGTGATTTACCTGATTGGCCGGCATCTGGAAGTGGGTCAGATGCGTACCGCACGCCCCTACAGCCCCCAGCGCACCCTGGTGTTCTGGGGCGGCGCCGAGGGTTTCACTAACGGCGAACCGGTGAGCCACTGGGCCGACCAGACCCAGAACAGCCTGCTGGAGCCGGCGGATGAGTAAACGCTTCAGCACCCTGGACACCACCCGGCTGCTGTTCGAGCACCCGAAGATTCTGTTCCGGATGATCGAGAAGATGGACCGGAACGAGGCCCGCTACATTCGCGAGAGTGATCTGGTGGCCGAGGTGATGGATTATACCCGCACCCTCGGTAAGGCCGACCGGGACCGGGTGCGGCTGGCGTTGAATACCGACAATCTGTTCCGCAGCGGCCTGGTGATCGACATCATCAAGGCCGAGGGTGAGCGACGGCTGGTGTTTCAGGATGCGCTGATCAACCTGATGCGGGCCTGTAACGCGTCGCTGTACCAGGAGTTGACCGATGCCAGGTTGAGAGGCCATCTGGTGACTTTGCGAGATGTGCGTAATCGGCTGGAAACCAGCAGCTTCAGCGACGCGGACCCGGACTACACCGAACTGCGGGACGACCTGAACGAGCGGGTCAGCCAGCTGATTGGCCTGTTACGCCAGAATGTCCTGCGTATGCAGACCATCAGCGCGCAGCTTGCGGATCTGTCCGGCGATGCCAGCCGGGCGCCTGAGAAATACCTGGAGTTCCGCCAGAACCTGTTTGAGCAGATCGTTACCCTGTATGAACGCCACATCAAGCCGACCCTGGTGTTCCTGAACCCGGACACGCGACTGCCTGATGGCAGCAACCTGTTCGAGACCCTGGAAGCCATGGTCCGGCTGCTGGAAAACCATGGCGATGACGGCCTGGCAGACCAGCTGTTCCGTTCCTCCATCAGCCTCAACGCCCTGCACAAACCGATTCAGGCGGTGGCCCAGGAGGTGGAGCACTTCCTGCGCAAGACTCGCCAGGGCATGGTTCAGTACAACGCCATGGAGCATTTCTACGGCAAGCTGCAGGAACTCAAGGGCGAAACCGAGACCCTCAGCCTGAAACGCAAGTGGCTGGAAGGCGGGGATTTTGCCCGCAGCACGGGTTTCCTGGTGGGCCTGCGGGCCCAGCAGCGCCCAAAACACTACGCTTTCGGTAACTCGTTCAGCTACTACCAGTTGTTGTTCAGCGAACTGGAACTGCGCCTGAACGATCTTCGCCGCAAGGCCGAGGTGCCGGTTCTGCAGGCAGTGGACGGGAGCGGTCGCCACACCCGCATTGATGTCCAGCGCATCAACCAGCTCTATCAGTGGCTGGAAACCCTGGAGCTGCGGCCGACCACGGACCTGGTGCGGGAGCTGCACGGCCGCCTGGACCGCTTTATCCCCGGCTACCGCTTCCCGGATTTATTGGCGGCCCTGAACCGGCTGGTCAACTCGCCACCGGAGGGCCTGCAGGTAATTACGACCAATCGTTTCCGAATCCTGGATCAGTCATCCGACAGCGAGCAGTTTGTGTACCGCAAGCGTCGCCTGGAGCAATACCATGCCTGAATTCGATGAAATCCTCCCCGCCCACAGCGCCGCGATTTACCGGGAATTCCAGGCCGGCCGGGTGATTGTGCGTGATGTGTGGGACAGCAACCGCTCCGAGCTGCGGGCCAATTCGCTCTACAATCTTTTGTACAATCATCTATCGCACTTCCGGACCTTCTATGAGCACCTGGGCAGCGAGCTGGTGTTCAATGAAACCGGTTCGTTTTTCTTTCTCAAGGAAAGCAGTGACGACGAGAACCAAGAGCATGATGAGAACGCCTTTCGGGTGCAGGTAATACTGCTGCTTATCGGGCGTTATTTTGCGCGCAGCGGTCGGGATCTGGATTATCTTGGCCGGCCTGATGCCGGATTGAATGAGCAAGACCTCTCGGCGTTGGCGGGCGATGAGGAGTATCAGGAAATTCTCAGGGCGGCACGCTTTGAAAAAGGGTTGCCGGAAGCCCTGGATTACCTGGAAAAACGCAATCTGCTGTTTCGCTCAGGCGCTGGCCGCTGTTTCCTGAGTTCTGCCGGTCTCTATTTTCTGCAGGAGCTGGTGCGGGAGTATGAGCAGGGGTAAGACTGGTAGCCGCCATCTGCATCAGGATCCCGCCACAGGCGACGATGGTGTCGATGGAGTCCTCGAAAACGAAAGTCACCGGGCATTTGATAGCAGGAGGAATTAGACCTTGTTTCAAAGCAAGCAGAAAAGGCAGTTGCATACGGCCCTTGAACAGCTAGAGGCGGCCCAGGCCCGGGTGTCAGAGCTGGAAGCTGATTGGCAGGCGATTCAGCGCTCTGTACCCCTTGCCGTGATGAGTCGCGACGGGCTTTTTGAGTCGGTCAGTGGGGAGTTGCTGGATACACTGGGTTATCAGGAGCAGCAGCTTCTTGGCCAACACCACAGAACGCTTTGTGAAGCAGGGTATGATCGGAGTGAAGACTACATTACGTTCTGGCGTGAGTTGGTGACAGGGCACGTGAAGGAAGGGCGCTTTCTGAACGTGGATTCTGCGGGAAAAAAGATCTGGCTGGAAAGCCGTTACCTGCCAGTGCTTTCCGAAAAGGAAGTTGTGACGCGAATAATCCTGCTAGCAAGTCTTGCGCCTGCCCCGGTCAATGCCGAGCCTCAGTAGCCGGGGACGGCATTGCCGGAATGTCAGCCTGTGCAATCTGATCCTTCACTATTTTGGCGAGCTGTTGGCCGTCTTCATTGACCGGCCCACCAATTTTCAGGTTGATGGCTTTGTCGTTGAAAAAAATACGACCGGAGAATTGTCGAATGCTCATGTTGGTACCTCTTGTACGCTTCATTTTAAGGCTCTGGTTCGAGCTTAATAATGTTTATAAATCGAATCAGTGATCTTATCGAGTTGAATATTATTACGGCTGGCAAGCGGCTTTAAGATCAACTTAGAGGGTAAATATGACACACAGGTTACGATCACTGCTTGGCGCGTATCATCCTGTTGTGATTGAGGGAATGGGCAACTACGAGCCCCGGGATCCTGCGCTTGTGGCTTCCCGGATGTCAGAGATGTTGGCATCCCACTGGGATCAGAAGCCTCCACAAAAAGCCGAGGCTAGTTGTCACGCAGGGCGACCCGCTGGAAGCGCGGGGTATATCCGCAATAACGCCGCGAGTTGCGGCTGAATTCGGTCTTTCCCGAGGCCTGGTATGTCTGGACGAGAGCCAGCCCGGCATCATAAAGCTTCTTGAGGGCACCATTGACCGTGACATAGACCGGAAAAATCAGAAACGCGAAGCCCTGGGAAAAACTCCGTTGAAAGACTACTTCCGGGACTTCGCGCTTTTGCAGGAAGTGACCAGGGCAGCCTGGTCACATCTGTGTGGTGGTATAACGGTTATTCACACTTCCAGTGAGATCAACGAATTATCAGTCACCAGCTTTTATACCGTCGGCCTTGAGCTTGGGCTGATAAGCCCGGGTGATATGGTTCAAATCACTGCGCCGATGTCCCGCAGCCTATCTGCACCCGATCATGGGGCTGCGGAACAATCTGAAAGTGGTGACTGGCGCCCGCGCCTTTGGGTCGCCGCAATTGCTGCAGCTGTCCGGCGTTGGCCGCCCGGATCTGCGGAAGGCTTGTGTTTATAGCCGCGATGATTTGGACCTTCGGGGTGGAAGCAGTTCCTGGCCGTTTAATCTCGGTACGGGCTCACTCGGTCCCTCGATTTTTTGCATACTTGTGCCATTACGTATTGTAGCCTTAGCAACTGGGAGGCACACTCCGATGTGGTTCGCTCGAATAATCGGAATTGCCTTTCGGCAGCACATTGGGGTTCTGGGGATTATCCGTCCTAAAAAGACATAAACCTCTACAGCCTATATCAGTCGTGGCCTTCAGAGGGGTATTAACTTAGATATCTCCACTGTTTTCAGTAATCGGTCGCATTATTTCC
>Ga0307955_1000302_pt1 | contig 28321 bp, 20 predicted proteins | sample OrgLakmetagen439_FD_201819 | JGI IMG/M metagenome (GOLD analysis project Ga0307955, IMG submission 201819) | Saline water microbial communities from Organic Lake, Antarctica - #439 | ecosystem: Environmental > Aquatic > Non-marine Saline and Alkaline > Saline | place: Antarctica: Organic Lake...
TCACTGATATCATCTGGCAACTTGAACGCATTGAACGCGGGAATCACCAGACATTCGGCAAAGGCACCAGCACGATTAACACCGACGCCGACCGAGTTGCGACATAAATGGCGACGCCCTGCCCGGCAGTTGCGGCAAAAACCACAGGTAATATGACCCTCACCACTGACCCGATCACCGATGGCAAAGCCAGTAACCTCTTGACCCATACCCACCACTTCGCCGACGTATTCATGGCCGGTCACCAGACCTAACGGCACTGTTTTCTGTGACCAGTGATCCCAATTGTAAATATGTACATCGGTCCCGCAGATCGCTGTTTTGCGAATTTTGATCAGCAGGTCATTGTGGCCCACCTCTGGCTCATCGACCTCGGTCATCCATATGCCCGGTTCCGGCTTTAATTTGGCAAGGGCTTTCATTCTGAACTCTCCTTAAATAAGTCCCAGCTCTCGTCCGACATCTTTGAACGCAGCGATGGCTGTATCCAGTTGCTCCCGGGTATGTCCGGCACTCATCTGGGTACGAATTCGGGCCTGGCCCCGGGGCACAACAGGGTAACTGAAACTCACGACATAAACACCGCGCTGCAACAAAGCATCCGCCATGGTACTGGCAATGGATGCATCGCCGACCATCACTGGAATAATAGGATGATCCTTGCCAGCCAGCGTAAACCCGGCAGCTTCCATCTGCTCGCGGAAGTAATGGGTGTTGTCCCACAACTGCCGGCGCAGGCTCCCGCCCTGTTCGATCATAGTCAGCACCTGCAGACTGGCTGCCGCAATGCTGGGTGACAGTGAATTGGAGAAAAGGTAAGGACGCGAGCGTTGGCGCAGCCAGTCAATCACGGGTTTTGCAGCGGCGGTGTAACCACCACTGGCTCCACCGAGCGCTTTACCCAGAGTGCCGGTCATAATGTCGACGCGATCCATTACCCCCAGCATTTCCGGCGTCCCTCTTCCGTGCTCGCCCATAAAACCGACAGCATGGCTGTCATCCACCATTACCAGTGCGTCATACTTCTCGGCCAGGTCACATATCCCATTCAGTTTGGCCACTACACCATCCATTGAGAACACCCCATCAGTTACAATCAATCGATGACGGGCACTTTGACTTTGCTGTAAACAATGCTCCAGCTCTGCCAGGTCATTGTTGCTGTACCTATACCGATGTGCCTTGCACAGCCGCACGCCATCGATGATCGAAGCATGATTCAGAGCATCAGAAATAATCGCGTCCTGATCGGTCAACAGCGTTTCAAACAAACCGGTATTGGCATCAAAACAACTGGAATAGAGAATCGTGTCTTCCATGCCAAGAAATTCACTAAGTCGCTGCTCAAGCTGTTTGTGAACCGTCTGAGTGCCGCAAATAAACCGTACCGAGGCAACACCAAACCCAAAATCGTCCAAACCTTGTTTGGCTGCTGCAATAAGCTCACCGGAGTTGGCCAGGCCTAGATAATTGTTAGCACACAGATTCAATACAGAACCGCTATCGGTCATGACCTGTGCCGCCTGTGGCGACTGAATAACCCGCTCAGCTTTGAACAGACCTTGCGTTTTAAGCGCTGCCAACTGATCAGGCAGTTGTTTAATTAACGATCGGGACATAGTGCATGACTCCAATGAGTGCCAGTAGCGCAGTTGAAACGTGCATTTTAGCAGGCTATTGAAATTCGTAGAATTTCGGCACCCTGCTACCGGTATATGGATATACCGGCAAAATCGGTGACGCCTAAGTCACTGATTTTGTAAGAAAAGCAAAAATCGCACTGTTTGCTTTTCGTGTTTTGGAAAAGGCAGGAGGCCTTTTTCAACAACCTGTTAGAGCTATCGGCCGACCAGGTTCACCGGGAAAATAAGCAGGGTGCTACAGTCATTTTTGAAACAGACGACAGTGACCATCGCATCACCTGTTTAAACACCGTTATGCAGCCCGTCAGCCGATTATTTGATTATTCGTAACATCGCAGCAAACCGGCTGATTGGAATGGCCAGGCTCCTACGGGCGCCAAGGTTCTCAAACCTAGCAACGAAAGGCGACCTGTCGACCATGAATAGAACGCACCGTTCCAACTCTTTACTGTAAGCCTTCTGCTACAGTGCCGACCCTGATACCCAAGGGGAGATGGCTTCAGATCAAAGCACACTTTGAGGGTTACGGTTCACTGGAATCGGCAAGAACAGGGGGTTATATTTCACTGAATATCTTTCTATCATAGTTCGAAAGAGTTGCATTATTTGAATTTCATCACAAAAATGGATTCAATAGCGCTACGCTCTAAACCTATAGCTGATTGCTGTCTAAAACAGTCTGTCCAGTGGCAGGTTGCGTATTGTGTAGTTAAACCATTGCCAAAATACCAACCGGGCATATAAAAGTATCTGTAGCACTTGTCCGGCTGGTCAACTAGCGTTGAGGCAGTAAGTGACGTAATGCTGCTACAACGGTCAAACCATTCAACCCGTCAGGGTACTCACGCACAGGAATCTGTGACTGGCCGTCAAACCGGTCATGGTAGAACAACGAGGGAACTTATGGATAAAAAGCTGGAAGAGCTTGAGCAGGCTATTGTAGAAGCCGAAGAAGCCAAGCGACAGTTCGTCAGAGATAACCCTAACGGGACTGGCAATAAAGAAGACCGAATGCGGTTGTACAACGATGTTGAAAGAGCACGTAGAGCGTTGCGAGATTACAAACGCATGAACCCGCACTTGCTCTAATGAGCTGGCGCTTGCTATGTTTTGTAACAGCTCAGCTTGATCCTGACGCCACCCCTGCCTAAAACGGTAAAAGCGCAGACAATCGCACCTTAAGCAGCCATCAATGGTGGTGACTAAACAGTCACCTCTGGTTCTGTCCGGACATCTCGATCGCAGTGACTCGCAGCATATGTCAACGCTCCTATACGGGTGGTAGACGGGCCGACATGAGCGCTGCGGTGAAGCCCAGGACGCTCAATGCCATGATAACAGCCAGTGGTGACCAGACATCACCCGCAATACCCACCAGGCCACCCAGCAGCATAACGCCGCCAATGACGGTGTTGCTGACCGCAACGTAACGCGCTCGGGTTTCAACGGTAGCCATATTAACAAGATAGGCCTTGCGACCAAGACGCACGCCACCGTGACACACCATGATTACGCCATAGGCCATGCCGGTCACCATCAGATTTGCGGTTTCATCCAGCACGTGTTGACTGGCTGCCAACAGCAAACCTGAGGCGCCAGCGCCCGATGCTGCCAGAGCCATAACCCACTGACTGGAGCGGTCGCTAAAATATCCCCAAACCGGAGAAGACAGCGTAGTTGCCAGGCCGCTGATGATAATCAGCATTCCCAGACTAACCAGTCCGCCCTGTGCCTGTTCAAATAACACCACATAAAAAGGGGGCATTAAGGCGACACTTAGCAAAGCAGCCCGAGTCAGTACAAAATAGCGAAAGGTCGCATCAGTTCGCAAAATATCCAGTTGCTGCCAGGCAACGGTCCAGCCATTGCCACCGCCTTCAGTCGAACCGGGCACTTCGACAATGGCCGCGAAGGCTGAAATCGATAACCACCAAAATACCGCTGCCAGCAACAGTAAACCTATCAACAACCCCAATTGTTCACTCAACCGGGGCTGCACCACCATCGCGATACCCAGCCCGAACATGGCCAGTCCGGCAATACTGCCACTGTAACCCATGACCGTTCCGCGGCGGTTTTTGGACACTGTTTTTCCCAGAACATCTTTAGCGGATACCGAACACAACCCCCGGGCCAGGCTATACAAAGACAAGGCCAGCAATATCCAAAGACCCGCAACCAGGCCCTGGGAAAGGTACGCGGCCGCGGCTATTCCCAACAAAGCCAGTGATGACAGAGCAGCACCCAGCATCCAGACTGGTTTACGAAGAGCGCGGGATCGAACTTTCGCAGCGACCCACAGTTGAGGGATGAGTACGCCGGCTTCGCGTATTGGCACCAGAAAACCGACCAATACCACTGGCGCACCCAGCGAACTCATCAACCAGGGCAAGATAAGACGAGCACTGCTTAGTTCATCCGCAATTTTACTCAGCGCATTGGCAACCAGATAGCCAATAAAATTTCGAGGCTGATGCCGGCAGGCAGCCTCCGGTATATCCTTGCATACTCGCGCGTCTTCCTCGCCGGTTACACGTTCATAAGCCCGTCCCAGCGTATCGGATAAAGAACCCGATCCGCCGGGGATTGATTCCGCCTGCTTCGACAAATGACTCTCCAGATACAGAGGTAGACACGACAACGATGAGCAAGTCACTATTTCGGTTGGGATCTGCAGACCCCAGTCTAGACCGCTAACCTTAAAACCCTGGAGCGCTATATCCGGAGTGTAAACACAGCGCCACCCGGGATCAAACATCTGCTTGAACAGGCTTCAGGCGCAGATACCAGGACGCAAACAGTTAATTTATTGGCACCTTGGGCATTGGCGTCAAATAGGATGCCATGGTTTAATACCCCGGAACGACAGATGTCATCTATGCCATATCATCGTTTTCAACAAATAAAATACAAGAAGAACCACGAAACAACTGCCAAAACTGATACCAAAACTGATAATAGTTAACACGCTCAACCTTGTTAACCCTATATCGACGATAAAGGATCACTCATGAAAAGCCTAGCTTTCGCAGTCAGGCTATGCTGCCTGCTGAACCGATTCCTGGGTCAGGTTTTTTCCTGGCTGACGCTCGGGATCGTTCTGGTTTGTTTCACGGTTGTAGTCATGCGATATGTCTTCTCTGCAGGCTCAATCCTGATGCAGGACCTCTATGTCTGGATGAATGGTGTCATGTTTATGGGCATTGCTGGCTACACATTGCTCAAAGAAGGCCATGTTCGCGTCGACATATTTTATCGTACAGCCTCGTTCAAGCATAAAGCCAAGGTTGATTTGCTTGGCTGTCTTGTCTTCCTGTTCCCTTTCATTATTACCATCACCATCTATGCCCTCCCCTATGTCGCAAGATCCTGGCGCTTTATGGAAGGCTCGGCCAACTATGGCGGCATGCCGGGGCTTTATGTGGTCAAATCCTTCATTTTGGTTTTTGCCTTTGTTGTCGGCATCCAGGGGTTGGCGATGGTAGGTCGCAGTATTCTGGTACTGGCCAACCGAATGGACCTGGTTCCGGCTGACTATCGCTACGAGGAGAAAGCGTAATGGAAGTGACGCTGTTGGGGGAAATCCTCGCTCTTGTTATGTTCTTTGCCGTTATCGGCGTACTGATGCTGGGCTTTCCAGTTGCATTTTCATTAGCCGGTACCTCGTTGATATTTGCCACCATTGCTTATTTTCTGGGTGCACTGGATCTGTCAAACCTGTCCAGTGTGGCACCACGTTACATGGGCATTATGCTGAATGAGGTGCTGGTCGCGGTACCGTTGTTTATTTTTATGGGTATGATGCTGGAACGTTCAGGCATTGCTGAAAAACTGTTGATCACCATGGGCCGTCTGTTCGGTGATCTGCGCGGTGGTCTCGGCTTGTCGGTGATCCTGGTCGGTGCCTTGCTGGCGGCGTCAACCGGCATTATCGGTGCCACCGTTGTTACCATGGGATTGCTGTCTTTACCGGCCATGTTAAAAGCCGGGTATGACCCGAAACTGGCAACAGGCGTTATCACCGCCTCGGGAACCCTCGGCCAGATCATTCCCCCGTCGACCGTGCTGATTTTCATGGGTGACATGCTCTCCGGCATCAACTCCCAGGTTCAAATGTCGCTGGGTAACTTCGCTCCAAAACCGGTATCCGTCGGTAATCTCTTCGCCGGCGCTTTCATTCCGGGCATGATGCTGATGGGCATTTATATGCTGTTTATGGTCTATAAGGCTGTCCGTCAACCCGATACCTGTCCGGCACTGGTGATGACCGCTGACGAAAAATCTCGCCTGCTCAAAGATGTTTTCACCACCTTACTCCCGCCCCTGGCGCTGATCATCGCCGTTCTTGGTTCTATTCTGGGGGGTATCGCCACACCCACCGAGTCGGCGTCAGTGGGCGCCATCGGTGCCATGGTGCTGGCGGCCTTGCAGCGCAAACTGACCTACACCAACCTGCGCCAGGTTATGTATGCGACTGCCAATACAACCACGATGATTTTCATCATCCTGATTGGCGCGACGGTTTTCTCCCTGATTTTCCGCATGATGGGTGGCGAAGAGCTGGTCAGCGATTTCCTGAACAGTCTGCCGGGTGGACAGCTTGGTGCCATCCTGTTCGTCATGCTGCTGATGTTCTTGCTCGGCTTCATTCTTGACACCTTCGAAATCATCTTTCTGGTACTGCCCATTACCGCGCCGATTCTGTTGATGATGGGGGTTGATCCCGTTTGGCTGGGCGTAATTGTCGCGGTCAATCTGCAAACCAGTTTCCTGACACCGCCGTTCGGCTTCGCATTGTTTTACTTGCGTGGCGTGGCGCCAGATTCGGTGTCAACCATGACAATTTATAAAGGCGCTATTCCCTTTGTCTTCTTGCAACTAATTGTCATTGTGTTGCTGGTGATGTTCCCGCAGCTGGTTACCTGGTTGCCGGCACAGCTGTACAACTGATTCATCTGCTAGCAGAATAAGAATCTATAAAAAACCCGGCTATTGCCGGGTTTTTTATTGCGGTCCTGATTCGGCCTGCAAACATAGATTACATCTTGAAATACTTCTGACGCGCAGTCAGGTAAGCGCCATCAACTTGTTCGGTCCGGGTGCGCAACAACGCCAGAGCTTTAAAGTAGCTTTCAGTCGTTCTGCGAACCAAAGCATCATCGCTGTCACGCAATTCACCCAGAACCTCTTTCGCCGCTTCAGCGCCGGCCTGGAGAATTTCTTCGGGGAAGTACCTGACCGTTACACCATGCTGCTCGACCAGAGTGCGCAGGGCGATTGGGTCGTTAGCATAGAAGTCGCAGGCCACCTGATCGTATTCTGCCTGACAGGCAAATTCGACAATCTGCTGCAAGTCACGCGGCAGCTCAGCGAATTTCGATTTATTCACGACCGCTTCAGTAGCAAGACCCGGCTCGATAAAGCTCGGCATATAATAGTTCTTGGCAATCTGATAAAAGCCCAGTGCCAGGTCATTGTACGGACCGACAAACTCAGCGGCGTCCAGTGCACCGGATTGCAGTGCCTGGTAAATTTCGCCACCGGCCATATTCACAACGCTGGCACCCATTTTCTCCCAAACCTGGCCACCCAGACCCGGGGTACGGAACTTCATGCCCTGAATATCGTCCAGACCGGTCAATTCCTCGCGGAACCAGCCGCCCGCTTGAGTGCCGGTATCGCCAGACAAAAAGCCTTTTACCCCGAACTGATCATAAATTTCGTCCCAGATTTCCTGTCCACCCATATAGCGAACCCAGGCAGCAAGTTCACGAGAGGTCATACCGTAAGGGACACCAGTGAAGAATGACGTAGCCCGGCTCTTGTTCTGCCAGTAGTAGGCTGCACCGTGGCTCATTTCTGCTGAGCCTTCGATCACGGCATCGAACGCACCCAGGGGCGGCACCAGCTCACCGGCTGCATAGACTTGAATTGTCAGGCGACCATTGGACATCGCTGTGATGCGATCTGCCAGACGCTGTGCACCAACACCCAGGCCCGGAAAGTTTTTAGGCCAGGTGGTTACCATGCGCCAGGTGATACGATCTTCGGCCAGAGCCGGCGTACCGATGGTCGTCGCCGCGGCCACACTACCGGCACCGATCAAACCTTTTTTAAGAACGTCACGTCTTTTCATGTTCAACTCTCCATTATGGGTCAGGGAGGTATTTAACGCAGGCCTGATGGCGATGGTTACACTCTAATGCATGCACCAGCCCAACACGCCGGGTCACCGACCTCTGTGTTCCAGCTTATTATTGTGGTTATTCAGGAAAACCGACCCCAGCCTCGCCTTCGAGGGCAATGCCCAGTGATCGATGTTCCCGTATCGGAGTAAGTTTGCAAGCCGATTCTAGTTTTAGTGGCTTACGACGACTCCAAGACGCCGAGCCTAAGAATACCCCGCAGCCCTGCATATCTCAATTCAGACTAGTCTGCTTTCTCGATTTTTTTCTGATCCTTTAGTGGTAATCTAGTGGTAATCCCGATAATCATCTGGTCCGGAGCTTAAACCATCGGGTGCTTTATACTTGCGTGCTCGGAAATAGCGCGTCAGTATGACACTATCAATACAGGTTGAACCCAACCTGAACGCGCCGCGGACAGCTGGTTCAACCGCGAAAGATCTGACACTGGAGGCTGAATGATTCGCTCGGAGCCTTGCGTGAATTGTTCAGAGTCTCCCAAATATAAACAACAATAAAAACAAGGCGGGTGCTGACCACAGTAGCCATCGTTGCGCAACTGCGCTTAACGGGTCACATCACCCCCAGTCTGGCCATCGAGGACAAAAAATGCCGTTAACCTTAGCCATACCTGTCGACAGGTCACCCGGCGAAACTCGGGTACCGGTGACACCTGAAACAGTACGCAAACTCATTGAGCTTGGCTTTAGTGTCATTGTTGAACCCGGTGCTGGTGCCAGGGCACAGTTCGCTGATGCTCTGTATGAACAAGCAGGTGCCGAATTGGTCAATAGCCCGGTCGACCTTTACCAGCGTGCTGATATCTTACTCAAGATCAATGCTCCGCTGGACCATCGCGAAGGTATGTCAGGCAGTGAACTGGCGGCGCTGGGCAGCAGCAATGAAAAAAGTAAAACCTGGATTTCTTTTCTGGCACCGGGCCAGAACGCAGATTTACTCGAGCAGTTTAATACACAGCATGCGACCGCCCTGTCGCTGGATGCAATTCCGCGTATTTCCCGGGCACAAAAAATGGATGTACTCAGCTCAATGGCCAATATCGCTGGCTATCGGGCTGTCATCGAGGCAGCTAATCAGTTTGGCCGATTCTTTACGGGCCAGATCACCGCAGCCGGTAAGGTGCCACCGGCCAAGGTACTTGTTATAGGGGCGGGTGTCGCGGGGCTGGCGGCCATCGGTGCTGCTAAAAGTCTGGGCGCTATTGTCCGTGCCTTCGATACGCGCAAAGAAGTCAAAGAGCAAGTTGAATCCCTGGGAGGTGAATTTCTCACCATCGAACAGGAAGAAGACGGCGCAGGAAGCGGCGGCTATGCAAAAGAGATGTCCCAGGCGTTCATCGACGCCGAGATGGCGTTATTTCTGGAGCAGGCCAAAGAAGTCGATATCATCATTACCACAGCACTGATTCCGGGCAAGCCAGCGCCCAAACTCATTACCGAGTCGATGGTTAAGGCCATGCAACCGGGCAGCGTTGTGGTTGATCTGGCCGCGCCCAATGGCGGCAATTGCGAGTGTACGGTCAAAGATGAGATCGTTAAGGCTCATGATGTCACCATCATTGGTTTCACCAATCTGGCAGCCCGAGCTGCCACCCAAGCCAGCCAGTTACTGTCTAACAACATCTGGCGTTTGCTAGAGCACCTGTGTCCGGAAAAAAACGGTGAACTGGTAATCAATCTTGAAGACGAGATTACGCGCAGTTGCACCGTTGTCCATGCTGGCAACATTACCTGGCCACCACCGCCACCGAAACTCTCCGCGGCCCCCAAGCCAGCAAAGCCGACCCAAAAAACGTTAACCGACAGCAAACCAAAACCTAACAAAGCAAAGCCCATTGCTCTGTACTGGCTCGTTGCCGGCACTCTTATGCTAACGCTGGGTGCCGTTGCTCCCGCTGACTTTGTCAGTCATGTCACGGTTTTTGTGCTGGCTATTTTTATCGGTTGGCAGGTGGTCTGGAATGTCAGCCACTCCCTGCATACACCACTGATGAGTGTCACCAACGCAATATCCGGGATTATCATTCTGGGCGCACTGTTGCAAGTAAGCGGCAGCGGTTCCTGGCTGGTAAGCGTAATGGCAACCGTCAGCGTACTGGTCGCCAGTATCAACATTGCGGGCGGTTTTTATGTCACGCGACGCATGCTGAATATGTTTCGTAAGGGAGATCCGTCATGAATGGTTTGCTGTCTATGGCCTATCTACTGGCAGGTGTGTTCTTCATTTTATCACTGGGAGGTTTGAGCTCTCAGGAAACCGCTCGCCGCGGTAACACCTATGGCATTATCGGGATGGTGATAGCCATTGTCGCAACGATCGCTTCAGCTGCAGTCGAGGCTTATTTTGTACTGGCCATCGCGGTAGCCATTGGCGCCTCTATTGGCCTCTGGCTTGCCTCCAGGGTAGAGATGACCGCCATGCCTCAATTGGTTGCCCTGCTGCACAGTTTCGTTGGCATGGCCGCGGTGCTGATAGGCTGGGGCGGGTACCTGGATCCGCGCCTGCAACTTACGGGTGCCGAAAATATCATCCATAACACTGAAATCTATCTGGGTATTTTTATTGGTGCCATCACACTAACCGGTTCCCTGGCTGCCTACGGCAAATTGCAGGGACTGCTGTCAAGTAAGCCCCTGGCACTACCGGGCCGCCATCTGCTCAATGCGCTGGCCATTGCTATTTCCCTGGTATTGCTGGTGCTGTTTGCACCCGACGGTCAGGGTGCCGGCGACGCCACCATGCTGCTGGTCATGACCTTTATCGCCCTACTTCTCGGCGCCCATTTGGTCGCTGCCATTGGCGGGGCGGACATGCCGGTGGTTATTTCCATGCTCAACAGTTACTCCGGCTGGGCCGCTGCTGCAACCGGGTTTATGCTGGGCAACGACTTGCTGATTATCACCGGCGCTCTGGTTGGCTCCTCAGGCGCCATTCTTAGCTACATTATGTGCCGGGCAATGAACCGCTCTTTCATCAGCGTCATACTCGGTGGGTTTGGAACCGATTCCGGCACCGGCGCAGACGATGAGGAATACGGTGAGGCTCGCAGCTCCTCAACCGATGAGGTCGCTTCCTGGCTGAACGACGCAGATACCGTTGTCATAGCGCCGGGCTTCGGCATGGCCGTCGCCCACGCCCAGCAAGCGGTAGCCGAGCTGACCGCCAACTTGCGCAAAGCAGGCAAAACAGTTCGTTTCGCCATTCACCCGGTAGCGGGTCGGCTGCCAGGCCATATGAATGTATTATTGGCAGAAGCCAACGTACCTTACGACATCGTCCTGGAAATGGACGAAATCAACGACGATCTCGCCAAAACGGATGTCGTGCTGGTGATCGGTGCCAACGACATCTGCAACCCGGATGCCCAGGAGAAGCCGGGCTCTCCCATCGCTGGCATGCCGGTGCTTGAAGTCTGGCATGCCCGGCAGGTGGTCATTCTGAAGCGCTCCATGGCAACCGGCTACGCTGGGGTCACCAACCCCTTGTTTTACCGGGATAACAGCAGCATGTTGTTCGGTGATGCCAAAGACAGCGTTCAGGCGCTGATCAATAAACTTTAGCAGACACTGATTTCGCCGGAACATGGATGCTCCGGGCTCAGCTGGCCTCCTCCTGCTTGCGGACCATCAGGAGGGTGAGCACTCTGGATACTTGAGTTCGACCTTCGGCGTTGATCATCAACGCCTTGGGGGTCAAGCCCTCCAGCGCGGCGTTCGGTGTTGCCAACCAGGCCTGGGCCTCGTCTACACTGCCCAGTACCTTGCAAGCGTGCAGCACCAACTTACTGATATCATCGACCATACTTTGGGCCGGTGGTTCCTCAGACAGGTCCATGCCAATAAGCTGGGCATCCGGCATAACCTGCTGCACCTGTGCCTTGGCATACTCCAGAACATGAGTGACATTGGCACCCTCCCGACTGAAATGGATCGAAAACTCACCGGTCGGGTTGGAGCCCAGACCGTCGATGGTAAAATCAGATCCTGACATCTGTCCGGCAACCGCCGCCGCGTCCACAGCAGCGGAATCAGGTAGCTGAAAAGTCAACGTAAAATGATGCAGCATGTCCGCCTTCTTTTTTTTGATATACCCCAGAAGCATAACCAAAGTGCCCTAGTATTGAGAAAGAATTGCGGCTTTTACCGCTATTTATGCTGCTGACACTGGCGCTGGCCAGAACGACGGGGCCTACTACACTGCCTACCTGATTCTAAATAATGATTCCTACCACCTTATTACCTGATAGAAGGATCACCTGATGTCTGCCAACGACTCCGTTGTCATCAGTGGCGCTGGTCTCTGGACGCCCGAAAACGTGCTTACCAACGTCGAGTTGGTGCAGGTACTTAATGATTATGCCGACCGTTTCAATGAACAACACGCCTCACAAATAGACACGGGGGACGTTGACCCTGTGGCCAAGTCAGACCCGGACTTCATTACCAAGGCAAGTGGCATTCGACAGCGCTATGTGTCACACGCCTATGACTCCGACCCGTTCGCAGCGGACAAATTGTTTCATCAGGAGGGTCGTAAGGTATTCAAGGAGGTCTGTCCGATGGCAGCTGAGCATCTGGCTGCACAGATAGACGCTGTGGGTGCCAGTATCGGCGAGGTGCGACGCTGGTGGTTGCATCAGGCCAACATCAACATGAATCAGCTGATCACCAAGCGTCTGCTGGGCCATGTTGGCACTCAGGATGAAGCACCGATTGTCCTGGATGAATACGCCAATACTGCATCTGCCGGTTCCATGATTGCGTTCAATCTGCACCATAAAGACTTATCGTCAGGTGATCTGGGTGTGATCTGCTCGTTTGGTGCCGGATATTCGATTGGCAGTCTGGCATTGCGCAAGCGGTAACTGCTGAGCGGGTTACCGCTTGCCGGACACGCCAGGGCTGAGCAAATTTTTCTCATCCCCAACGCTCAGTGCAAAGACCGCTGCTGCCTTAATGCTGGCGCCTTAATAAAGCAGGGTAAATAGCTGTCGCTGATATTTGACGGCCGTAGGATCTCCCTTGCCCAGACTATTGACGATGTCGAGGAAGGCCTTTCGCGCTTCACCGTCATTGTAGGTCTTGTCTTTGCGTAAGATACCGAGCAATACATCCAAAGCATCGGCCTGACGATTCACTTGACTGAATTGCACCGCCAGCTCATAGGCCAGCGCCAGATTGTTCGGATCCGCGTCGTGCTTTTGTTGAAGCTCTTGTATTTCAGGTGTTTCAGCAGCCTGATGCAACAACGTCAACCGCGATGTCAGTGCACCATATTGGGGTTCTGTCTGCTCAGTCATGGTCATCTTGGCGAGAATGGCTTCTGCATCCGCTGCCCGATTCAGGGAAACGCAGACATCGGCCAGCGCAAAGGCAATGGCTGTATCAGCCTCACTGAGTGTGTAGGCTTCGCGCAGCAGTGGCAGGGCTTCTTCCATTTGCCCGTCGGCTTGCAGCGCCTGTGCCTCAGCAACCAGACTGTCCCAGGGCTTGGGTAAGTATTTTTCAAGCCGCTCCCGTATCGCTGATTCAGGCTCGGCGCCCATAAAGGCATCCACTGGCTGTCCATCAATAATCAATGCCACCGTCGGCAAACTACGTACACCAAACTGAGCGACAATATTGGGCTGTTCATCTGCATTGACCTTGGCCAGCAGAAATTGCCCCTGGTACTCAGCTGCAAGCTTCTCCAGCATCGGCATCAGCACCTTGCAGGGTGCACACCACTCTGCCCAGAAGTCCATGACCACCAGTCGTTGCCGGGACTCTTCAACCATCACCTGCTGAAAGTTCTGCTCATTTACTACAATGACATTGCCTGGTTCTTGCTCGCCTTGTTCGTACATAACATCCCCATACTCAAAACTGATAAAACAACATCACTATTATTGGGACATCAGCGCGTTTCGCAATACCATTGACAAGGCTTGGTGCCTGTTCCCATGACAGCAGAGCGGCCGACCGTTACAATGGCCGGTCTTGGGGGGCTGGCACTAAGATCCCGTACATCTGACACCGGTCGTCACACTATCTCTCTGCCGGTTTTATCGCACTGCAACCAGGAGCGCAGCATGAAGCGTGGTGTTCTGATTGGCGTATTTGCCATTGTTATTATTCTGATCGGCGCCGGAGTGGTCTATTCCGGTGTCTTGCAATCCGAACCGGACAATCCTTCCAACATCGTGGTCAGCGAACGCGAAGACCGCACTTTTCATCAATACCAGCTAGACAATGGCCTTAGCGTCGTATTGGTATCGGATGAAAACGCCGAAACGGCCGCAGCGGCGCTGAATGTCAGTGTCGGTTCATGGAGTAATCCGAAGGACATACCTGGCCTGGCACATTTCCTCGAGCATATGTTGTTTCTGGGCACCGAGAAATATCCGGGCGTGGATGAGTATCAGCGTTTTATCGAACAAAATGGTGGCAGCCATAACGCTTATACCGCTGACGAGAACACCCTGTACTACTTCGATATAGACGCCAGACAACTGGAACCTGCACTGGATCGTCTAGCCCAATTTTTCATAGCGCCACTGTTCGATGAAGGCTATGTAGAGCGGGAAATAAATGCCGTGCAGTCAGAATATACGGCAAGCCTGCAAGACGACAACCGTCGGCGTGAGGATGCCGTGCGCGAACTGATCAACCCGGAACACCCGGCCGCCAACCTGGCGATCGGAAATACCCGCACCCTAAGCCAACCGCAACTGCAGGATCGATTACGCGCGTTCTACCGTGAACATTACGTCGCCAATCGTTTATCGCTTGCAGTGGTCGGCCCGCAGGACACCGACACCTTAAAACGCTGGGTAGATGAACGATTCAATCAGATACGATCGGTTGAATCAACGCCGTTAAAGGTTGACGTGCCGATGTTCCGGCCAAGCCAATTGCCGATGTTACTTGAAGTAGAGCCGCGCCGAGAATCCCGCTTGCTGCAATTTCGTTTCCCGGTGCCAGCCACCGACGCTGACCTGGCTGCCAAACCCTATACCTACCTTGCCAGTCTCATTGGACATCAGGCCTCTGGTACGCTCTTTGCCGAACTCAAGCAGCGGGGCTGGGCCGATGATATTTCTGCCAACCCTCCGGGGGCTGGTAAAAATGCAGAAACATTCAGGATTTCAATGCAATTGACGCCAGACGGCATGGCAAACTGGCAAACCGTTGCCACGCTGATGTTTGGTTATTTGCAAACCATAGAACAACAGGGCTTGAACGACTGGCGGTATCAGGAGTTGCAGTCGATTAACCAGATCAATTTCGAGTTTGCTGAACAGGTGTCCCCCGTCGCCACAGCCCAGCACCTGGCCACCCGCCTAATGCATTATCCGGCCGAGCAGGTCCTGTTCGGACCCTATCAGCTGTCAGGATTTGACGCCCAAAGTGCACGCCGTTGGCTGTCCTTCCTCAAACCTGACAACGCGCTAGTCGTACTCATGGCCCCGGATGTTGAAACCGACACACAAAGCGAGTGGTACCAGACACCTTACCAGGCAACACCTCTATCAGGGTCTGTGGTTGCGGCCTGGCGGGCGCCTGATACCAATACCCAACTGAGCCTGCCCGATGCCAACTTGTTCATTCCTGAAAACCTGTCAGTCCTGCCACTGGCATCACCGCAAAGTGACATAATCAACAATACGCCGCAAGTCATTGCCCGGGAGCCTGGGCTGACAGTCTGGTTCGAGCAGGACGAAACCTTCCTGACACCCAAACTCGATATAACCGTGATACTGGAATCGCCGGAGGTCAACGCCAGTGCCCGCCACGCAGTGGCCACCCAGCTGTATACTGATCTGGTCAACGATGGTCTGACAGATTTTCGGTATGACGCCAGCCGGGCGGGATCTGGCTATGGCCTTTCAACATCACGTCGAGGCTTGCAAATCCGGCTGTATGGTTACAGTGATCGCTTGCAGGTATTACTGGATACTCTGCTGGTCGAACTGACCGATCCGGGCATGACACCGCAACGCTTTACCCAGCTGAAGTCCGACCTGCAACGCAGACTGCGCAATACCAGTGAAGACCCGGTATTGAACCAGATGGTGCGCCGGCTGAACGGTTTCCTGGTGCGCGACTCGCGCACTCCCGAGCAGTTGGCTGAAGCACTGGAAAGCCTGACTCTGGAGGATGTTCTGACCATTGGCGGACAAATGCTGACCAATCAGCAAATGACCATTCTGATTCATGGCAATCAGACGGAAGCAGGGGCGCGCCAACTGGCGCAGCGAATCAGTGCCATGATCCCTCCAAGCGTTGACGCCGCTGCGGTTGAAACCAAGGTCGCGGCCCTTCCAGATCGACGTTACCGACACGAAATGTCCATCGATCACAACGACAGTGCCCTACTTGGCTATTATCAGGGTGAAGACAGCAGCCTGCGCGAACGCGCGCTTTATGCGTTGCTTGGTCGCACCATGAGCGCGCCTTATTTTGCAGAACTGCGTACCGAAGAACAACTGGGTTACATCGTCTTCAGCCAGAACTATATGACAGAAGACCTGCCGGGACTGATCGTTTATATTCAGTCGCCAGCAACTGATCCGGCTCTGCTACAGTTGTTCTCGGATCGCTTCATCAATCGTTATCTGCAACAACTGCGCAGTCTCGATACAGACGAATTTAATCGATACAAGGCCGGTTTGATCAACGACCTGACAGCGCCCGATCAGAACCTCTATGAATTAAGTCAGAGTTACTGGCAAGCCATCATGGACGGCAACCCCCATTTCAATACTCAGCGGCGAATTGCCTCGGCTGTCGAGTCCGTCAGCCTGGATGGATTTATTCGTTTCTTCGAGAATCAGTTGGTCAGAGATGACGCCAAGCGCCTGGTTCTGCATCAGGTCGGCCGTGGCATGGAAGCTGACTATGCCGAACACGGAACCGACCTGATCGGATTCTACAGCGCCGACGACATCCAGACGTTGCACGAAGCCAGCCGATGGATAACACCTGAATTCAATAATGTACAGCAGATGCAGCCCACGGCTGATACCAATTGACGGTCTGCACATCGGTATAACGGACTCCCGGAGGTCAAATGGTATCCGGAGACTCCTGCCAGGTCACCTGACGACGGGGCAGAACGACCAGGACTTCAATGCCTGTCGCACTGTTCTGCACCTCCAGGTTGCCACCAAGCATCATCGCCAGGCGGCGCGCCACCACCAATGACATGCCGGGGCCGATATCACGCCCCTCACTCATGACGCTGGTGTAACGGGTGAGCACATTACTGATCTGGTCGTCGTCGAATCGCTGGCCCTCGGCATTGAGATTGATGCGTAATGCCTCACCGAACGTAGCATCGATATAACCAATTAAATGCACTTGGACGAGACCACCTTCGTTCATCCGCATCAACACATGGACGGCGCGCGTCAACAGTGAATGCAACCAGTGTATATCCGACACCAACGGCAACTGGTCTTCCTGATGATCAAACTTCACCCGCGTCTTGTAATTCCGACCGTAACGTTGCCACTCTTCGCTGAACCCTTCGAGTACCGTCAACAGATTCAGATTTTCCATATGCGGCAACTCGGACTTGAGTTCCAGCCGTGCCAACGCTTTAAGATCGTCGGCATAGCGCTGCATCAGCTCTGCTTTGTCACGAATTCGATCCAGAGCGTCCGTCTGACTGGAGGAGCACAGCGACTGTACTTCGGCCATCGCAGTATTCAGCGCATTGGCCATATTTTTCAGCGCCAGGTCTTTTTCCTGAGCCGATGTGAGCACCAGGCGTCTCAACTCCGCGCCTTGATTACTCTCATACTCAAATCGCTCAATTTTCAGGTGGCTTTCCTGCAGCGTGCGCTTTACCCGACTCACCTCCCGAAAAGCCTCATCAGCCTGACGCTGACTGCGATTCAGTGCCAAAAAAGACACACCGGCTGCCAGCACCCACAGTGCGACTAGGCCTGACAGGGCAGACAGCTCAAGCATTGACTGAGTGAAATACACCAGCGCCGCCAGACTTGCCAACCACAAAACCCCGCTGATCACCCAAAAGGTGGCCACCTGTGACGATTTATTCACGACTCTCTCCCCAACTGAAACGCGGTGCCATCCCCTTTCCCGGATGGCTGTTAATCCTCAGTTTGCCATTATATTTCGGATTTCGCAGGTTTCTTGATAACCCAAACTGCTCAGCTTTCTAAAAGCAGGAACACCGGTCTATTTTTTGACCAGTTCAACGTTGTTTTTGCCCGTTATTGGGCATAGACTTGTTAAAAACTGACCACTTGGACAATAAATATGACCGAGCTAAAGAGCATTGCCCAAATCGCCCTCGGCCTGATGGATTTGACCAGCCTAAACGACGACGATACCGATGCCGTCATTGAAGCCCTCTGCAAGCAGGCCAACACGCCCGCAGGCGCGCCCGCGGCGGTATGCGTTTATCCCGCTTTTATTGCCACCGCCCGCAAAAGTCTTGCCAGCGAAGGTTTGAATCAGGTACGGGTTGCCACGGTCACTAACTTTCCCGATGGCAGTGAAGACATCAACCGCGCCGTACTGGAAACTCGTGAATCGGTTGCCGCCGGCGCCCATGAAGTCGACGTGGTGATGCCGTATCATGCACTCAAAGCGGGCAATATCCAGGTCTGCCATGATCTGGTCGCAGCCTGCAAGGCAGCCTGCGGCCAAGGTGTCCTGTTGAAGGTCATTATTGAAAGTGGTGAACTCGACAACGCCGAGCTGATTCGACTGGCCAGTGATATTGCTATTGAAGCTGGCGCTGACTTTATCAAAACCAGCACTGGCAAAGTTTCCATCAATGCCACCCTTGAAGCCGCTGAAATCATGCTGGAGGCGATACGCGACAGTGGCCGCCCGGTTGGTTTCAAAGCAGCCGGAGGCATCAAAACAGCAGAAGACGCCCGGGCTTACCTTCAACTGGCGGCGCGCATCATGGGGCCGGACTGGGCCAGTCCGGCAACCTTTCGCTTTGGTGCCAGCAGTTTGCTGAACAGCCTTCTGGTCACATTGGACCAGAACCCTGAAACCTCAGATCAGCGTGGTTACTGATATGTATCTGCCACAAGAGCTGATTCGCCGCAAACGGGATGGTGGTGCACTGACAGACAACGAGATTCGCTGGTTTGTGAGCGGCATAAAAGATGCCAGCATTACCGAAGGCCAGATCAGCGCGTTCGCCATGGCCGTTTTTTTCAATGGCATGACCCTTGACGAACGGGTCGCCCTGACCCTAGCCATGCGCGACTCTGGCGACGTCATGCATTGGCCTGACCTGGATGGGCCTGTACTCGATAAGCACAGTACCGGTGGCGTGGGAGATCTGGTTAGTCTGATGTTGGGTCCCATGGTGGCCGCTTGCGGTGGCTATGTCCCGATGATTTCAGGACGAGGTCTTGGCCATACCGGGGGTACTCTCGATAAATTCGAATCCATTCCCGGTTACAACACCTACCCGGACAACGCACTGTTTGAGCGAACGGTGCGCGAAGCCGGCGTCGCCATCATCGGCCAGACTGGCAATCTGGCGCCTGCCGACAAGCGTTTCTACGGCATACGCGACGTAACGGGTACAGTCGAAAGCATAGATCTGATCACCGCCTCTATTCTGTCGAAAAAGCTGGCCGAAGGCCTTGATGCGCTGGTGATGGACGTAAAGGTGGGCAGCGGTGCCTTCATGCCAACCCCGGCAAAAAGTCGGGCCCTGGCCGAGAGCATTGTTCGGGTCGCCAACGGGGCCGGCGTAAAGACAACGGCTCTGTTAACGGATATGAACCAGGTTCTGGCTCTATCGGCTGGTAATGCGTTAGAAATGGCTGAGGCTGTCGCCTATTTACGGGGCGATTATCAGGACCCGGTTGTCCACGAGGTGACGCTCGCTTTATGCGCGGAAATGCTGGTATCAGGGCAACTCGCCAGCACGACTGATGCGGCCAGACAACAGCTGGAAAACGCTCTGGCTTCCGGTGCTGCCCTGGAGGCTTTTCAACGGATGATCACCTTGCTAGGCGGCCCGGCCGACTTTACCGACAAAGCAGGTGATTATTTGCCAGTCGCCCCCATTATTAAACCAGTGATCGCTGAACGGGGTGGCATCGTACAACCGTTGCAGGTCCGTGATATTGGCCTGGCCGTGGTTGCCATGGGTGGCGGCCGTACTCGTGCAGATCAGGTTGTCGATCCCGCCGTAGGCCTGACCCGAATCGTGCGCCCAGGCACGCAGGTTGCCGCTGGCGATGTGCTGGCGATGGCTCATGTTCGTACTGATGACCAGTTAACCGACACCCAGCAGCGACTGTTACAGGCGATACCCATTGCCGATACTGACGTAACAACACTGACTGCAGTACATGATCGAATTGATCTGGACAGCCTGATCTAACCGGACAGGTGAACAGACGACACTGCGACCAGGCTCCAGCGAGCATCCCGGTTGCGGCAAATAGCTCGCTGGGAGGAATATTATGGGACGTGCCATCGTATTGGTACTCGATTCATTCGGCATTGGCGCCAGTGCCGATGCTGACCGCTTTGGCGACGTCGGCGCTAACACTCTGGGCCACATTGCCCAATGGTGTGCAGAAGGTAAGGCTGACAAAGGCCGAACCGGAACGCTCAGCTTACCCAACCTGACTCGCCTCGGCTTGGTCAATGCGGCGACCGATAGCAGTCTTGGCGAGGTACCCCGTGGTATGAACCTGGCGACTGAGACCGTCGGCAGCTATGGCTATGCCCGTGAATTGTCGAGCGGCAAGGACACGCCCAGTGGTCACTGGGAAATTGCCGGTGTCCCGGTACTTTACGACTGGGGATACTTCAGTGAACTGAAAAATTCTTTTCCTGCCAGCCTGCTTGATGCCCTGATTGAACGGTGCGATCTGCCGGGGGTACTGGGCAACTGCCACGCATCAGGTACCGAGATTCTTAAAGACCTGGGTGAAGAGCACTGTAAAACAGGTAAGCCAATCGTCTATACGTCAGCGGACAGTGTTTTTCAGATTGCCTGTCATGAACAGACGTTTGGTCTGGAACGTCTTTACGACGTATGCGAAGTCGCCCGCGAACTGGTCAATGAATACAACATTGGTCGGGTCATCGCGCGTCCCTTCATCGGTGACGATGCCGAAAGTTTTCAGCGCACCGGAAACCGCCATGACCTGGCCGTCGAACCACCGGCACCCACGGTCTTGAAAAAGCTGGCGGATGCCGGAGGAGACGTCATTTCCATTGGTAAAATCGCTGACATCTACGCAAACGTGGGCATTACCGAAAAATACAAGGCGACAGGACTGCCAGCCCTGGTCGATGAAACTCTGACGCAGATGAGCAAAGCCAAAGATCGCAGCCTTATTTTTACCAATCTGGTCGATTTCGACTCCTCATATGGTCATCGTCGCGATGTCGCCGGTTACGCCGCGGCTTTGGAATATTTTGATTCCAGGTTGCCCGACATTCTCGACCAAATGAAGGATGACGATATCCTGATCATGACCGCCGATCATGGCTGTGACCCGACCTGGCCCGGCACCGAACATACCCGTGAGCACATACCGGTGCTGGTGTATGGGAAAACACTACAGCCAGTCAATCTGGGTGAGCGGGAAACCTTTGCCGATATCGGTCAGACACTGGCAGAGTATTTTGGTGTCGACAAGATGGACTACGGAACCAGTTTTCTAAAAGCAATGCAGGGTAAGGCGGCCTGATCAAAAGCCATGACAGGGGGTTCACTGCCCCCTGTTGTCAATACTCACCCTAATCGCTGGACATGGAGTCGCTCTATCAAACTAGTCGCTGACGCACCGCTTCGAACAAGCATACCCCTGCAGCTACGCTTACATTGAGGCTGCTCACCTGCCCTGCCATGGGCAGCTTGAACAGCGCATCACAGGTGTCACGGGTCAGCCTGCGCAACCCAGCGCCTTCAGACCCCATCACGATCGCCACAGACCCGGTCAGATCAGTCTGGTAAACAGAAGCGGTGGCTTCACCAGCCGTACCGTATATCCAAACACCCTGCTGTTTCAGTGCATCCAAAGTCCGAGCCAGGTTGGTGACCACCACAAAGGGAACGGTATCGGCCGCACCACTGGCGATGTTAACCACCGTAGGTGTCAGGCTGGCCGATTTATCCCTTGGTACGATAATAGCGTCCGCACCGGCGGCATCACAGCTGCGCAAACAGGCTCCGATATTGTGCGGGTCGGTAACACCATCCAGAACCAGTAATAGCGCTGGCCTGCCCAATCCAGCAACCAGTGCCTCAAGATCGCCTTCGTCCAGCACGGGGGCGGCCAGTGTCTGTACCAGTACACCCTGGTGACGTGCATCCTGCATCTCGTTACGATTCAGCAGACGGTCGAATTCATCGCGCGTCAACCAGCGGAATCGCACACCCTGAGTCTTGGCCAGTTCGAGCAGGCGCTGAATACGCTGATCCTGACGCCCCTTCAAAAACAAGATTTCACGCACCCGGTCCGGGTGCTGCTCCAGGGCACTTTGACAGGCATGAATGCCATATACCCAAGACGGCGTTTCATTTATTGAATTGGTTACCACTATTCACTATTCCGTTCGGGGTAAGCGTGTCGAACCCCCTTGGAGATACGTTTAAACCGAGGGTTGGTTTTGCTGCCAACGGTCCTTCGACAGGCTCAGGGCGAAGAGGATACCGGGATCACCGCTACCGCTCACACTTCCATTCCGGGAGAGCCTGTTGACCCGCCGTGGGGATCAGCTTTCCTTGCTACGACGCGGTCGTGACTTTCGCTTGCCACTACCCTTGGCCGATTTTTTACCTTTCTTTGCCTCGTCACTTGCACCCGTTTTCTGTGCCGGTCGCGACTTGGCCTTGGAGCCTTTTGCCGACCCGGGACGAGCCGGTTTTTGCACCCAGTCGCCAGACAATTCAAAATCAATCTTGCGGTCATCAAGATCAACCCGCATCACCTTGACCTGCAGCCGATCACCCAGGCCATAACTGACGCGCGTACGCTCTCCAACCAGACAATGTGCCACTTCGTTGAACTGATAATAATCGCTGGCAAGCGATGAAATATGCACCAGGCCATCGACATAGACTTCGTCAAGTTGCACGAACAGGCCGAAGTTGGTTACCGAAGACACAGTGCCCATGAACTCATCGCCAACATGGTCTTTCATGTATTCGCACTTCAACCAGGCAACGACATCCCAGGTCGCTTCATCGGCCCGCCGCTCGGTCAATGAGCAATGCTCACCCAGTTCAACCATAGCCTTCAGATCGTAGGGATAGATGTCTTTAACATCCATCTTGGAGGCTCCGCGAACTCGTCGTACCAGTGACGTACGACGGCCAGAACGGATCACGCTGCGTATCGCCCGATGCACCAGCAGATCCGGGTAACGCCGAATCGGCGAGGTAAAATGGGTATAAGCATCAAATGCCAGTCCAAAGTGGCCCAGATTGTCCGGCTGATAGACGGCCTGATTCATCGAACGCAACAACATAATCTGAATCAGTTGAAAATCGTCCCTTTCCTTAAGCTGGGTAAGCAGCGTCTGGTAATCTTTGGCGTGCGGTTTCTGCCCGCCTTTCAGATCCAGCCCAAGCTGACCCAGGTACTTGCGCAAGTTCTCAAGCCGCTCGGGGGAGGGGGTGTCATGGACCCGGTACAAGCAGGGAATCTCGAGTTCCTGCAGGAAGTTGGCAGTGCACACGTTGGCAATCAGCATGCACTCTTCGATCAACCGGTGGGCGTCGTTGCGCTCGGTCGGCACAATGCGTTCAATCTTCTGATCCGCATCGAAGACAATTTTAGTCTCGACTGTCTCAAAGTCGATGGCACCACGCTTGCGTCGCTGAAAACGGAAAATCTTATACAATTCACGCAAGGTGGTCAGGTTCTTCAAGACGGCCTCACCATACTCCTCTTGCATGTTGACGCGAGCCTCTGAGGCCGTTTCCGGCTCAAGCAGCGGCGCTACCTTATTGTAAGTGAGTCGAGCGTGTGAATTGATCAGCCCTTCCATAAAGCGGTAACTGTCGACATTACCGGTGGCCGACACATTGATTTCACACACCAATGTCAGGCGATCAAGGTTCGGGTTCAGCGAACACAGCCCGTTCGACAGAATTTCTGGCAACATTGGGATCACCCGCTCGGGAAAATAAACCGAGGTAGAGCGTCTGCGAGCTTCGTTGTCGAGCGGCGAGTTGACCGCCACATAATTCGATACGTCCGCAATGGCCACATAAAGACGCCACCCGCCACCACGCACTGATTCGGCCAGGACAGCGTCGTCAAAGTCACGGGCAGTCTCATCGTCGATGGTAACAAAGGCTCTATCGCGCAGGTCGATACGATTGTCTTTGTCTGCTTCATTGACCGTGTCTGACATGCCCTGGATTTGCTGCTCCACATCTTGCGGCCACTCATGCGGAATGTCATAGCTGCGCAGAGCAATATCGATTTCCATGCCCGGTGCCATGTGCTCACCCAGAATCTGGGATACACGGCCGACCGGCTGACGTCGAAACTGGGGCTGTTCAAGCACATCGACGACAACAACTTCACCGGGTTGGGCGTTGCCTTCGCTCCCTGCTGGAATGAGGACATCGATGCTAATGCGACGATTTTCCGGCTCCACACGGCCAATACCACCATCGTTAAAATAGCGACCGACAACCTCTTGGGTATTGTGTTCGAGTACTTCGGTAATAATGGCTTCAACCCGACCGCGATGGTCCGTACCGCCTTTGCGCACCAGGACCACATCACCATCAAAACAGCAACGCATCTGGCGATGGTTCAGCACATAATCTTTACTGCCCCGATCATGAATCAGGAAGCCAAAACCGTCCGGATGGCCTTGCACCCGGCCCTTGACCAAATCCATCTTGTCGATCAGGCCAAACGCCCCGTTACGCGAGCACAGCAATTGGCCATCGCGAACCATGGCAATCAAACGACGTCGCAGTGCTTCTATATCGCGCTCGTCATCGGCTAGTCCCAATTCATCACACAGTTGTGGGTGTGTCGCAGGACCCTGGCGATTTTCCAGATGTTCCAGAATAAATTCCCGGCTGGGAATTGGGTTCTCGTATTTCTCAGCTTCCCGAGCAAGATTCGGGTCAGCAGGTTTCCGTCGGCTGATAGGTCATAATCCTTGTTGTTAACACATGTTCTGTGAAAAAACACATGGTCAGTTAAAAGGTGTGTCCTTTGCCTGCCTGCGCCACTGGCCATCTAAATAAAGGGCCCTTATCGTGGCTTTCACAGGTTGCAATTGACTAAAGTCTGCACAGTATAACGCATAGTTGAGGATCTGAATAAGATTGTCTTATTCTAGCTCCTACAGGCCCGTTTACGGGCAGTAGCAACCAAAAGAGGCAGAAACCGGCGCCGGTTGATGTCCGGGCCGGTTTCGGTTCAGCAGGTGTTACTTGATATCGAAGGAATGACGCAAAACAATGGTCTCGACCCGGTCAGGACCGGTTGAAACGATGTCTATCGGCGCGCCAATCGCTTTCTCCAGATAGGCGATGTAATTACGGGCCGCTTGCGGCAACTGCTCAAGCTGGCTCGCTCCCACTGTCGACTCACTCCAGCCTGGCAATTCCTCGTACACCGGGGTAACCCGGAAAAAAGCCTCGGCAGACTCTGGCCAGTCGACATCCTGGCCTGCCTCATCACGGTAACCCACGCATACCTTAACGGTTTTTAGCCCGTCGAGTACATCCAGCTTGGTTAGACAGATAGCATTAATACTGTTGATACGGATGCTGTGCTTGACCAGTACCGCATCAAACCAACCACAGCGACGCGGACGGCCAGTTGTCGTGCCGAACTCATGGCCCTTTTCAGCAAGGTACTTGCCATCATCATCAAACAGCTCCGTCGGGAAAGGACCTGAGCCAACACGGGTGGTGTAGGCCTTGGTAATCCCCATAATCTGATCAAGATACAACGGCCCCACACCAGAGCCTGTAGCAACTCCACCAGCGGTCGTGCTCGATGAGGTAACATAAGGATAGGTACCGTGATCGATGTCGAGCAGGGAGCCCTGAGCGCCTTCAAACATGATGTCGCCACCCTGCTCGCGGATGCTGTGAATCAGACCGACTGAGTTGACGGTAATGTTCCGAATGCTGTCTGCCAGACGAATAACATCGGCCAGAGTCTGCTCACTATCTATGGCATCCACACCGTAATAATGTGTCAGCACGAAGTTGTGATAATCCATCAACTCCCGAACCTTCTCGGCAAAACCAGGCTGAAAGACGTCTCCCAAACGCACTCCGCGGCGACTGACTTTATCTTCATAGGCCGGGCCAATACCTCGGCCTGTGGTACCAATCTTGTCTTCGCCTCGGCGACGTTCACGAGCCAGATCCAGTTCGACATGAACCGGCAGTATCAAAGGGCAGCCGTAACTGACACGAAGACGCTCACGCACGGGCACACCACGCTGTTCAAGCATGGCCATTTCTGTCAGTAAGGCTTCGATGGATAGCACGACACCATTGCCGATAATGCAATTTACACCGGAGCGTAAAATACCGGATGGAATCAGGTGCAATGCCGTCTTTACACCGTCGATGACCAAGGTATGGCCGGCATTATGTCCGCCCTGAAAGCGCACCACAGCGGACGCTTTTTCCGTCAGCAGGTCAACAATCTTACCTTTGCCTTCATCACCCCATTGAGTGCCCAGTACGACAACATTCTTACCCATCGTTTTATGCCTGTAGTTGATTAATTGACAAACCTTTAACCCGTTTTCCAATCGAGCCCGCGGGATCGGGAGGTGTTGAGTCATGCCTCCGGTTCAATCAGGAAGAGTCACTCAGTGATCGAACCTCCCATGTGCCCTGTTCCTGTACCAGCTCACGATCGCAATTCAGCTCTTGTGCAAATGCCTGGTCGGTAAATACCTGGATAACGCGCTCACCCGATGATCGCAACTGGCTGATTGTGTCGATCAGGCTCGGGTCAGCGTTGGCCGGTGCACGAATGCCTTTGGCTTCGTGCCACTGCCCGCTGGTTTGACTGGCCAGTATTTTCAAGTCACTTGAAAAACCGGTCGCAGACCGGGCTCGTCCGAACACCTTGCCGGTTGAATCATAGCGCCCACCTTTGGCAACGGCCTGACCAAAACCTGGCACAAAAGCTGAAAAAACCAAGCCAGTGTGGTAGTTGAAGTCTCTCAGCTCGGCCAGATCCAAATGAATAGGCTGACCTGGAAAGCGTGCTTCAATGGCACGAGTAATACGGGTTAACGTATCCAGTGCTGTCAGCACACCTGCCGGCGCACCGGCAAAGCGGGCCGGCCATTGATTCAACTGACCCGGAGAGCCTGCGCACTTGGGCAACAAGCCAAACCAGTACTTGTAATCGTCGGACAATGAAGCCTGTTTTAACCACTGCGTAAGCTCTGGTAACGAGCGATGTCGCAACAGCCGGAACAATTCAGCGGCGTCATCGCCCTCCAGTCCCGACGATTCTATCAGTGCCTGGTAGACACCAATGTGGCCCAGATCCAACGTCACATCATCCAGTTCTGCTTTAGCCAGTGACGTCAGCATCAATGAGACAATTTCAATATCGCTGTCGATTCCGGAGTAACCATAAAGCTCGGCACCAATTTGAATCGGACTGCGTGACGACAGCAAATGCGTTGCTTTGGTGTGCAGAACATTGCTCGAGTAACAATAACGGGCAACCCCGTCACGCGGCAAACTGTGAGCATCCATGCGCGCCACTTGCTGCGTGTTGTCAGCGCTCAGACCCATCAGTCGACCACTGGTCTGATCGGTAATCTTATAGGTCAGTAAATCCAGATCATGACCAACGCCGGTCAGCAGAGATTCCAAATATTCAGCACTGGGCGGCATGACCAGGTCATACCCCCAAGTCCGATATTCATCGAGTAGAAGTCGGCGCAAGGCCTCGATTCGTGCGGCTTCCGGCGGCAGGACTTCTTCGATACCGTCGGGCAACAGCCAGCGTTCTGCTATGGTCATGCCGAGACACGTTCCCATTCATTCCATCAGGGTTTAACCTGCCGCCGCCTTGGCTCTGTAACCCCATGATAACGGGGGTCCAAACCAGAATTCAGCCAACGCCAGGCACAAAAAAACCGGGCGCATGGCCCGGTTTACAGATTCTACACTTGGAGCGCGCTGCCCCCAACCCTTTTTTTAACTATTTGCCTGACTGGTAAGGAAAGGCGCCAGCCTTTCCTGTCGATAGCCAGGGCAAAAGGGTTATTCTCCGGTCTGGGATCTCAGGTAGCGGAAGAAGTCACTATCAGGCTCCAGTAACATGATGTCGCCGCCGTTGCCAAAACTGTCTTCATAGGCCCGAAGGCTGCGATAGAAAGCATAGAACTCGGCATCTTCACCATAGGCAGTAGAATAGACACGGGACGCCTGGGCATCACCTTCACCCCGAATCTGCTCTGCTTCACGAAAGGCATTGGCCTGAATCACGGTTTGCTG
>Ga0307955_1000308_pt1 | contig 28090 bp, 17 predicted proteins | sample OrgLakmetagen439_FD_201819 | JGI IMG/M metagenome (GOLD analysis project Ga0307955, IMG submission 201819) | Saline water microbial communities from Organic Lake, Antarctica - #439 | ecosystem: Environmental > Aquatic > Non-marine Saline and Alkaline > Saline | place: Antarctica: Organic Lake...
TCAGATAGTGACAAATCAGGTCAAGCTGCCTACTATGTGCCTATTAATGCCAATCATCCCTGCACCAATCCGATGAGGTGTCTCGTAAATTGCTGATTTACTTGAGTTATTGGCTCCGGCGGTAGGGGCCGGAGACGCCACATCAAGCCTTTGAAATCGCGACACTTTTTGGGAGCGACTCCTCTCCGACTCCGCAGTGTGACAGTGATCGTGCCGTACTTTGTGCCAGCTGGCAAGGGTAGCCAGGACGACGAGTATTGCGGCAACCGCATCAGTTCAATCCGGACGATCGCTATGGACAGGAAGAAGGCCTTGTTCGCGGGTCATGACGAAGGCGGCAAAGCCTTGGGCCGCATCGCTCTCTCATCCAACCCGCAAAGATCAACAGCGTCGAGCCTTTCGCATATATCAAGGCCACCCTCGGGGCCATCGCCACCGGCCATCCCCAGAACCGCATCGAAAACCTGCTCCACTGGAACTTCACACCGCCAAGCTGAAATCGACGTGCTACCCAGCCGCCGCTTATAGTGCGGCGGCTACGATCTGCTAATTTTGCGATTTCCGGGCGAGGTTAGCTCGATTAGCAGAGTGCCGCCCGTGATACCGACGCTTCGGTACGATAATCTGGCCTTCCCGTCTATCTAAGCTTTCCGTAGAGGACCTTCTGTCGCGTCAGCTCATTAGATCCTCAAGGAATTCAGAGGCAGGTTCCACAGCAGAAAGCCAGAGGTGCTCCCTTGCACGGGTCGCTGCCACGTACAGAAGGTGCCGTTCTGTATCAAATATCTCGCGAAGTTCCCGATCGTCCGTGGCTCCCAGTAGACGTTCCTCGCTGGGAAGGACGTCGGCGTCGCAAGCCATGACAGCAACGGCTCTGAACTCCATTCCCTTGGCGTCCTGCATCAGGTCAATCTGGATTCCTATGTGTTCAGACTGGTCGCGCGCCGAGACCGCCCGGGGCACCTCGGCGTTCGAACGCACAAGAATAGCGATTGTCTCGTCCCGGATCCCATCCTGGACCGTTTTGTTCAGCCAGTCAGCAAGGGCTTGGATTTCATCGCCGCTCGTCTTAAAGACGACCATGGTCGGCACAGGCCCATGGAAGACGGAGGTCACGCCAGTTCGACGATCTTCTTCGCCTCCAGCTTCCAATAACTTCGGGGGAAGCAAGCGATCAGATTGAGCTCGGATCTGGTGAGAGGTGCGGTAGTTGACCTTCAGGCTCCTGGACCGACCCTGAACATCCACCCCTATGGATTTCCATGGGAATGGCGAGCGGAAGATACGCTGTCCGATGTCGCCAGCGAAAAACAGGCCATTCGGCCTGTCACCCGCCATAGCAGCTAACAGGGCGAGTTCCGGCACGGAGATGTCCTGGGCTTCATCGACGATTACGTGACTGAATGGTCGTTCATCGAGGCTCTGTGCGACCCTGTGCATCAGCCCGGCTTCCGTCTCCAATCCGCGGGAAAAGAGCGCCTCTCGCACATTTGAGAAAACCGCCCATAGATCTTCCCTGCGAGATGTCGCCATCCGGACTTTTCTACCGAGCCGGGGCAAATCCCGATAACGAGCTCGGTCGCGCACGTCCCATGCGTCAACGATCAACCGCCACTCGTCATTCAGAAACCCTTGATCAATCGTGGAGTTTGTTTTCTGGATCGCCTCATTAAGAAGGATCGCGACCTCCTCATCGCTGGCAATCTTGACACTTTCGGAAAAGGGCTTCGCCAGCTGCCGGGCAATCGTCGACATCGTGCCAACAGTGATTCGGTCGGAGATTTCCGCTCGCCCGAGTGTCAGCCGCTCGAGTTTTGCCAGAAGGCCTGCAGCCAGATCCTCGGAGAAAGTTGTAAGCAAGACACGGTTATCGGGGCTCGCAGCCGCCAGTCGTACGGCGCGGTGGAGGGCGACAACGGTCTTGCCAGTGCCGGCTGAACCAATAACCCGGGCGGGCCCGTTGAAGTCACGGTCAACGAATTCCTGCTGCGCCGGGTGCAAAAAGACTGCCCATTCATCCCATGGCGCATCGAGCGCGGCTCGGAGCTCCTGTTCATCGCCAACCACGCGGAAGCGCCGAAGCGCGTCGGGATGCGCGAAGCCGAGACCCTTGGGCTCTGCAATCCGCACGGTGGGCGCTTCACCGACTGCCGCCGCGAGGATGGCTTCCTGAGCCTCGTCAGGCAGGTGTCCAGCGATGTCGAGCACCGTGTCCTCAGTCGCCTGCCTCACGGTCTCCAGCCAATCTTCCGGGACACCCCAACTCAGCAAGACCTCATCATTCTCGGCAGTGAACAAACGAGGCTTTTTTACGGCTTCTTCGACATACCGTCGGACGAAGATCTCTTCGACGGTCTCCCGGATTTCAACGATCTGTGCTGCACCGGTCTTCGGATGGGTATCGAGGCGCCTGCGTTCCGCCCATGAATACGCGTCGTCATGGTGACCGACATAGGCGAGCAGCGTGTCCCCACCGCGTTTGTGCAGCACGATGCGCAGATCCTGATTGACCCGAGCTGACCAGAAGCCGGGATCACGGCAGCGATCGATCCGGTGCAGAGAGAGGCCTGGGCTCTCAGGGTTCTGCTGGATGTCGAAGGCTGTGATCTTAGCCTGCGACTGTTCCTGGCTGGTAAGTTTTTCGAGAGACTTGGTGAAGCTGGAGGCAATAAGGACGGTCATACCCGATTGTTCTTCTTTCGAACTTTCGGTTTCTTTTCAGACCTCTTGCGCTTCCCACTTGGTCTTTTCTCCGGGGGGAGCGATCTCTCAAGCCTCGAAATATGGCGTCTTAGCTTGTCCAGTTCCAGAGACGAAAAATCGGGGGCCGCCGCCAGTCTCGCGAAATTTTCCTTTAGTTCTTTCAGCTTTAGATGCTCCGCCTTGTTCGCAGCCATGGCTGATTTCGTCACGCCTCGAACGAGGTCGGAACTTCTCGTTGGTAGGCTGTCCTGTGGTCCTCGATGACCGTCTACAGGTTCGGAGCCGCGCACCAGCATCCTGAGACGAATCGATTCTTTATTCCAGTCGAGCCTCTTGGCAGCCATCACACCCCCATCACCTTCATCACCTCATCGCCGAGGTGGTTGATTACCTTCACCGCGATCCGGCCCGAATTCGGGCGAGTGAAGGGCCGCGACACGGTCCGCTTCAGGCTTTCCCAGGCTTCCTCGTCGATCTCGCCCTTGAGGGTCGAGCGGAGCTGCTTATAGGGGACGTCGGCGCCAGGGAAATATGCCTGCCGGACAAAGAAGCTCTCGCCGGAATAGTCGGTGTCGATGAACCAGCAGGCGATGTCGTCGGGTTCGGAGCTTTCCACTTCACCCTTGCCGGGGCGGAAGATGTCAACGCCCTTCAGCTCGACCCGGAACTTGTCACCGTCCTCGATCAGCTCGATGTCGGGCTCGCCGAAGACCACGAATAAATTGCCGCCGCCGGCCTTAAGGTCGCCCGCCATGTGCAGGTCGGCGTTCATGCGGGCGTGTAGCACCGGGATGCGGCCCAGCCGGTGCAATTCCTGTGCGTGGGCCTCGAAGTTGAACGCGCAGGCGATGACGATGTCGAAATCCGCCTCCGCCGCCTCGCGGGCACAGGCGACGAGGTCGGCGCGGCCGACGGTGCCGTATTCCGGGCCTATGAAGATCGCAGCGCGGCGGGTGACGGCGTCGTCGCCTTCGCCTTCGACATACTGACCTTCGGCGGCGATCCACTCGCCCGGCCAGGGGGCAAGGTTATCGAAGCGGATCGCGTCACCCTTGTCCTGCTGCTGCACGCCGGCTTTTGCGAGGTTCTCCATGATCGCCTTGCGATAATTCTCGGCCTCCTGTTCGCTGGGGTTGAGGTTGCCGGCGGCGGCGTCCACCTCCTCGATCAGCTCGCCATTCTCGTTCACCGCTTGCGTGCGGTGGGGCGACAGACTTTCGACGGTAAAGGGTCCGGCGACGCGGACGCGCTTTCTGTCTTCGTAGGGTTTGTCGTAGAGGTATTCGTGGTCGGCCTTGGCGGCGATGGAATCGTCGATCTCCTTCTGCCGCGCGATACGAGCTTCCCAGAAGGCCTCCAGCGCCTCCTTCGCGGCGTCGGGCCAGGGTGTGACGGGTCGCTCGGGCAGCGTGTCGAAATCCCACGCGGTGCCGCGGGCGGCGTTGAGCTTGGTCAGAGCCTCCTCGGCCTTGCGTCGCTTGGCCGGAGGCAGGTCGTCGGACATGGTTCGGGCGAGCGCATGAAGGTCGCACTGGCCTTTGGGCCAGGGCGTGCCGGGCTCGCGCGGGATCTCCCACTCCGTGAAGCCGTTCGCCGGGGCCTCTTCTCCCGAGGGCATGGTGACGGTGCCCGAGGCGGTGAAGTCGATGGTTTTGCCCGCGCGGCCGCCGGTCTCGATCGGGAACGCGTCGGGCTGTCCGGCGAGAGCTGTGTTGAGCGCGGCGCGGGCATCCTCGACGGCGGGCTGCATTCGCTCCCAGATCACGTCGATCTCAGTGTTGTTGGCAATATCTCGTAGAAAGATGTGCGGCACGCGTTCGTAGACGAAGCCGTGGCGGATGTCGTTGTGCATGGCGTGGGTCGAGGGCGCCTCGCGGGTAATCTCGGCGGTCTTCTTTTGGCCTTCGCGGCTGTCGGCGAGCAGATACCAAGGGTATTTCGCGCCCATGATCCTGGCGCGCGCAAGTGCGAGAGCCACGCGAGATGTGTCGATGGTGATCCACCGACGTCCCCACTGCTCGGCGACATGCGCGGTCGTGCCCGAACCGCAAGTCGGATCGAGCACCAAGTCGCCGGGATCTGTAGCCATAAGCAGACAGCGCTCAACTACTCTTGCGGTCGTCTGAACCACATATATTTTCGGGTCACTCGAACTTGCTCCGCTACTCACATCATCCCAGTAGTTCGCCCGAGCCATCGCTGCAAAATCATCGAAAAACCTTCGATATTTCAGAATACTGCCAGACGGCAAAAGTCGATCTGCTGACACCAATCTTGCCATTCCGACTTCGCCGCTCTTCCAATACCCGGTCTTGGGGCGAACCTTCTTCCCTTGAAAGCTCACCGGGAAATTTCCGGGAGGCCGCTGTGAGGTGACGGGGTGAGAGGCAAAAATACGGTCTTCTACTGGAATTAAGCCAGCGCGCTCTTCCTTTGTGAGACTTCTGGGAACACCAGACCCAGAAAGTCCGAATTTGTATTCGTTACTTCCTGCGAGCCCCATTTCTTTCATTTGAAATAACTGGCGGTATTTCAGATTTGGCTTAGATTTTCCATACCACACGATGTAGTCCACCGCGCCCGCCAAGTATTCAGCGGTCTGTGCAGTAGTCTTCTTGAAGGGAATGACCGAAACGACATTATCTTCACCAAACACCTCATCCATAAGTGCACGCACCCGATGCACGTTCTCATCGCCGATCTGGACGAAGCAGGAACCGCTCTCGGTCAGCAATTCCCGCGCCACCACCAGCCGGTCGCGCAAGTAGCCGAGATAGGAATGGATGCCGTCCCGCCAGGTATCCCGGAAGGCCTTCACTTGCTCAGGCTCTCGGGTCAAATGATCCAATTTGCCGTCAGTCACGTCGCGTGACGTGGTCGACCACTGGAAGTTCGAGTTAAACTTGATGCCGTAGGGTGGGTCGATATAGATCGCCTGCACCTGGCCCTTCAGCCCCTCGCGCTCGGACAGCGAGGACATGACCTGCAGGGCGTCGCCCAGGATCATCCGGTTCGACCATTTCCGCGAGTGGCGATAGAACTCGACCTCGGCCTCGCGGTCCTCATCCGTCAGGCCGAAATGACCGAACAGATCCTCGGCCTTTTCGCGCCCGGCCCGCAGGTCGTCGATCAGCGCCTTGGGATGCACCTGCTCCTGAAGGTAGATCGGCGGCGCGTCGACGGTCAGCTCGGCCTGATCCGGGTCCTTGCCGCGCCAGACAAGCTGCGGGTCGAGATCGCGGTTGCGCCGCTCGTAGGCGACCTTGATCGCCTCGCGGGCCGATTTCTCCATCACCGGCTCGAGCTCGGCTGTGGGAATGTTCGCCCGTTTTTCGTCATGGGTTATCGTGCCCACGTGCTTGTCGTCATGTGCCATCAGGACGTCTCTCCCAGAATTTCGTCGAGCGCGGAGATGTATCGTTCAAGCTCGCGCTCCTGCCGGTCCTGAATCTCCGGCCATGTCGTCGGATCGTTGACGCTTGCAGGCCACCGTTGGCCAAAGATGGTACCATCCCCAATACTGTTTTCGATACCAAGGCGCTCCTCCAGCTTGACGATGTGGGGGTGGACACGCGCCATGAAATCCTCGCTCGCGAGACTGAAGTGGTTCCTCACAAAGATGCCGCCTTCGGTTTGTCCGATCCAGAGAACTACCTTGGCTATATTTGCAAGGGGCGGCGTGAAAGAGATCCAGCCGCCGCGGCCTGCGGTGACCCTGGAATTCGGATGCCTCGTTGTATAGGCCCGCCAATACTCTTCGCGCTTGTCGCCGATCTCGGAATTGCCGTGTTGCGCGGATTTTCGGTGGCCCGATAGCTGCCGTTCCCAGTCGTTGGGTTTCTCGACGACCTCGAAAATCGGTGCGAATGGCGAGTCTGCGATCCGAACTACGCGCGCCTTCACCGCGAAGAACGCGAAGCCATCCGCGGTGTGCTCGTTGAGCCAGCGGATCGCCGAGAGATGCGGCTGGCGGAAATCCGGCGCGATCCACACGACAGTCTGTGCATCCAGCCCGGCCAGGTAGGTCATGATCTGGCCGAGATGGGTATGGTCCGTCTGCTCGAGCTGGTTTTCGATCAGGACGACACTGTCGTCCGAAGGGTTCCGCGCAAGGATGTCGGCCGCGAAGGTCTCGACGCGGACTTCCTGGCCCGTCAGCTCAAGCGGGATCCCAATGACGTCGGAAAGATGGTCGATGTTCTCGGCGAGCCAAGGCGTGAACTCGAGGGCCTCATGCTTCCATGCCTCGCGCAAGGGGAGGTCAATCAGGCGGCCGAAGGTGACGTTGGTCATGCCGGCTCCACTTCGGCGATGAAGGCCTCGATCGCCGCGTCGAACTCATCGCGGAAATCATGCAGGCTGCGCAGTTCTACAAAGGCCCACCTGCCATGCGTGCCGAGCCGGTTGACCGCCGGTATCCACTTGTTGCGGATCGTCTCGGACTTCAGCGCAGCATCGTGGCCTCGAAATCCCTTGATCTCGACGACGAGTGTCAGGGGCTCTGCACCGTCCGGTGTCCTGAGGCGGACGAGGAAATCCGGAAGATACGTGCGCGCCTCACCCTGCTCGGAATAGGGCACCCCGAAGCCCAGGTTCTGGTTCTTGGTATAGGCCAGCACGTCAAGGTGCTCGTCGAGGAGCTGGGCGAATTTCGCTTCCCAGTCGCTGTCGGTGACGATGTAATTGAGGTGGCTCCGATCCGCTCTGGGTGTATGCCGGCCGGCCTTCGAAGTCTGGAAATTCACGTCCGTGGTAGAACCTTCGGACATGAAAGGATCGAGAGTGGCTCGGATGATCGGCGGCTCGTCCGGCTGGTCGAGGAGCGCGCCCATGAGAAGTTCGCAGACCTCGTCAGCAAGTTGAAGATACAGAAGCTGCGCAGGCTGACAGCCGCCCTTGTAGACGATGCGGTCCGAACGAAGCCACTGGAGCACGATCCGTTTGGCATGAGTGAAGAGGTGGATCTTCGGAGCCTCGTTCGCCTTGCGGAGTTTCTCCGACACCCAGTAATTCGCGATATGAAAGGCGACCGTCGACAGCCGCTGGTCCTTTAGGTGCTCGAGGTCCAGCGTGTGTCGTTCTCCGACGATGCCCGCCATGGTCACGTTGGTGGCGGCCTTCACCCGATCGGGATCGAGCACGTATGGTTCCAAGCGGGTCAGGTCGATGTCCATACGTTCCTTTGGAAAGTCTGCTCGATAGCCAGCCACCCTCGGGAACGAGATTTCCAAGTTATCCCGCTCGGGACTGACGGCATGGATATGTACCACTTCCCGTGGCTTTTGCGGAGACGCAGGCTTCGGCTGGTCGGCGAAGTTGAGACCATCGATCCCCATGATGTCGGCGTATTCTGTACGAAAGAGGTGCTGCCCGGTCACTGGGTCTGGATCTGGTGAAACAGCGTAAGAGAGCCGCCGCAAGGCGCGGCCGATAACCTGCTCGCAGATGAGCCGTGAGCCGAAGGCGCGGAGCCCCATAATGTGGGTGACGTTGTTGGCGTCCCACCCTTCGGTCAGCATTGAAACGGATACGACGCAGCGAACCTGTCCACCCAGCCGCCCTTCCTGTCCGACTGTGTTCATGACTTCCCGCAGAATCTCGGCGTCAGCCACTTCTTCGGCACCTTGACCGCGATTGACGCGTTCGCGACGGAAGGCCTCGATTTCAGTCGCATGTGCCTCCCGAAATCCACTGTCGATTTCGGCACCGCTTTCCAGGGCGGCAGAGTCGATCAGGATTGTCCGAGGCTTATCGAGGCGCTGATCATGATCGTCGTAATTTCTAAAGAGCTCGAAATGCCCCTGCTTGACCGTCTCCCGATGCTCTGAGTCCGTCCAGGTAAACCCAGCTATGTAATCGCGGACGGCTTCGGAGTTGGTCGTATTGTTGCAGACGACAATGAAGACGGGCGGAACGCCGACTTGCTCCTTTTCCCAGAGCGCGAAGGTCTTCTCGTAATGGCCGTACAGCGCATCCAGTGCCACCTTGAGTTCGATGGGTAGCTTGTGAGGATCTGGCTTCGCTTCTCCTCGCTGCTTCTTCGGCATTTTTTTACGAATTGTGGGCCAAAGACTGCGATACATCACCTCTTCGCCATCGGCACGGTTGTCGGCTATTGGCACACGAGGCAGCTTGACGATGCCGCATTCGATCGCGTCCATCAGGGAAAAGTCGCTCATAACCCACGGAAAAAGAGTGCCTTCGGGCCAATTTGAGCCGCTAAGGAAGAAGGGGGTGGCAGACAGGTCGTATACGTTGGATATTCCCTGCTGCCGGTTCAGGATCTCAATGCCGGAGATCCAGAGCCTGGCAGCCTCCTTGTTCGCTTCGGCCTCCTTCCGCTCGTCTCCGGTAAGCTTTTCCTCCTGTTCGACAGGGCGCTCCCGGTAGCAGTGATGGGCTTCATCGTTGATCGCGACGACGTTCTTCAGCGACATGAGATCTCCCATGACCCGCTGAACCATCTGACCCTCAGTCTCTGCGGTCTGAAGCTCTCCACCATGACCCTCGAGGGCGGTTCGTGTGCCCTTCGCAGCATCGAAGATCTCTCGCAGCTTGAAGGCGTGGTAGTTCGTGATGACGATCTTGGCCTGGTTGAGGTCTCCTGCCATCTCTTGGGGCACGAGGTTGAGGCGGCGATAGTAGTTGTTGGGCTCGCTCGGCTTGAGCACCCTGAGCCGATCGCGGATTGTTATACCAGGCGTGACGATCAGAAAGCCCTTGGAGAACCGCTTGCTATTCGAACTGCGAACCGCATTCAGGGTTTGCCATACAATCAACATTGCCATGACCGTCGTCTTGCCAGCGCCTGTTGCCAACTTGAAGGCGATCCGCATCAGATCCGGTTGCGCAGTCGATGGAGGAGCGCCATCAGGCTGCACCGCGAAATTATTGGCCACCTTCAGCCACTCGAGGAAACGTTTGCCGCGCTTCCCTATCTGAGGCGCGACCTCTGCCAGCCAGATCGCGGCCTCCACGGCCTCAAGCTGACAGAAGAAAGGGCGAATTGTCTGGTTGTCGTCGAGTTGCAATGAGCGCCAGTGTTGCAAAAGACGCTGTGTTGTCGGCGAAACCTTCCACTGCGAAGGGTTGGGTAACGCGCGCCAGTTTTCGAGCTCCTGACGAAGATCGTTGACGATCGGTGACGGGTTGAACTCGGTGGCTTCGGTGGACAAGGCACTGTCATCGAACACCATCGATGTCTGTGCCTTGGCGGTCTTCGCCGACTTTCCAGGGAGCGCTGTCCAGAGCGCCGATGGACGGCGGCGGCTCGCGATCCGATCCGACGGTTGCCCCTCCTCGTCGAGCTCCCAGTATCGTCCAGGATCATGGTAGGGTGAGTTCAGTATCGGACCGTCGAAGAAGCTCATGATTCCCAACTATTACATACAAGGTTGAACGTGACAAAATCAGGGGAGTGGGCTTTGATCAAGTGCCAGGAAGGCATTATCCGATCGGCGAACTTCATAACTACTCGGGACCAAACCGATTTTACAGTATTCCTGTCCCGCGTTTTTCAACAATGTCCAGAAAGACGACGATTATGAATAGGCTCCGCAGTGAGGTCATGTCCAGTGACTGCGCCAACAGGAAAGTGAGCATCGCACGGACGCCTCATCCTGCAGGAACCGAAACGCGAATAGAAGGCATCGCGCAACGCCTTGCCGTCGATGGCGACGGCATCTCTCTCATGCAGCCGGGCGGTCACTTCGGTGTGCACCCGCCCGCGGGCGGAATGGAGTGCCTTGGAATTGATCATCCGGAACATCGCCGTGAATGTCTCGTGCAATGGCATAGCGTGCTTGAACTTCAGGACATTTCTGAAACTACGCTCTCTGGCATGATCGAAAGCGGATATTTCGGGGCTGGACATCTCGCCGTGAAGGCCTGAAACGAAGGCGATCACCAAAAAAAATTCCCCAAGCTCATGCCGGGCGTTCCCGGCGCGCAAGTCTCGGGCCGGGCGCAAACCGATCGATGCCCTCGTGATGTTCAAGGCGCTGGTTCCGGGCGCGCTCCACAACCTGTCGGATGGCCAGATCGAGTATCAGGTGCGGGACCGTCTGTCGACCAGGACGGTTTCCTGGCCTCGGCCTGCAAGACCGGGTGCCGGACGCCAAGACGGGCTGGGTCTATCGTGAGACTCTGGCGCAAGCGGGCGTGATGGACGCTCTTTTCAAGCCCTTCGACGGCTATCTGGCGCGGCAGGGATACATCGCGCGGGGTGGGTAGATCCTTGATGCTTCGATTGTGCCGGTGCGTTGCTGCGTTACGCAACTCGAGGCGGGCCACGACCGGAAAAATGGAAAAAATCGAGGTACCTTCAAGTCTCAAGATTGGGCACTAACCAGCACTTAAGATTTTGGGGGTGTCCGTAAACCGTGTTGGTCAGCTATGCAGACTTAGCCGCCGTTCGCTGCAAACAGAAGCAATTGCAGCTTTACGGTGGTCCCAGCCAGCTTAATGTCTAATTCAGGCTTGGCGGGGGCACTTCAGCGACATGCGATGGGAGCAATGATCCGTCCCATAGCCAATGCCTGCCCCGACGTGAAACACGACACCCTTCCAAGCCCGTTCTGCCATAGCATGTTGGGATCGAAATGGCACTTGTGGGTCGTATCGCAAATGCGAGCGGTGAAATGTACGTGCGATCGCGAACCGATCTCTACCAGTCCCGCCTCACGCACACGCCCTATCACCTGACCTGCCTTCACTCGGCTGCCCTTTCCCAAACCATCGACCGGAGTGATATGGACCAGTCCGATATATACCGGTCGGGTCCCGCTTGATCCGGTGCGTATTCGGAAGCCTGTCTTGATCAGAACTTGCCCTCCACGCAGGGGGTGATCCTTGATGGCCCATCTGATCGAACCATCCACAGGCGCTATGACGGGCGTTCCCGCGCGCGCGCAAAAGTCAATTCCCTCGTGTTGCGTTACGATCCGGTCTGGCTCAACCACACGATAAGGCGCGCCCGAGTAGTCGCGTTTGGAGGCGTAATCGTTGCATAGATCAAGGCCTTTCGGTACAGATCTCGCTCCGACCACAACAGGGCTGCCGTCAGCCGTGAATATCTGAGCCTGTGCCACACCAGCAAAAACAGTCGCCCATGCTGAGAAGCAGAGAAAGGTTACTTGTAACCACGATCGGATTCGCGGAGCCGTCATGCTCAAAAAGTACGGAACACGTACATCAGCTGTCAACCAACTTTAGTTCTAAACAACCATCCATCCGCGCAAAAGCGACATTCGCTTTGGGCTCCAAGCAGACCTCTGCCGCGACGCCAAATTTAAGATGCGCGAACAACCTCTGCCGGCAGCACTCCTGCCAACCGCACCTCCAGCCATCGGATGTAGCCGTTGAGGTTCTTCGTAGCTGGCCCACAAAAGGGCTTGATGAACTTGCCGTAGCGTGCGTGCAGCGAGTTGACGTTCTGGATGTGGTAGCAGCCCGCCGCGACGCGCGTGCCCGGCTTGCTGCCCACCACGAAGTGCTCAAGGCCACGCGTCGCCGCGAGATCCTTGTACCGGCCTTGCAGGGTTCGAGAGGTGGCAGCAACTGCATCAATTTGCATCCGCAAAAGACTGAACGACTTTCCAAGAGAGGAGGGAAATGCGTGACTAATTTGGCAAATCTCAATCGACGTGACGCTCTGAAACTGGCGGCAGCCAGTTCCGGCGTCGCCGCACTCTCTTCGACATTCGCGAAGTTGCCCGGCATTCAGAAATTCCATCATTCAAACGGATAACTGCCATCCTCGCTTCGATGCAATGAAACACTGCCGTCGCGCTCGGACAAAATTCGCATTGCAACCTCGACTGGATTACCGTCCATTCCTTCCTCGACACTGGCCTCGGCTCCAAGTTGGCGCTGCAAGAAGGCCGCATCATCAGACGTATCACCCATTGGCCAAAGAGCGCTTCCGGCAAGGCGCCGCTTGCGCTGCATTAGGTTGTGAAGCAAGCAATCGAAACTCTCGGCGCAATATTGAGGGTGAATGGCCATCGGCACATGGACTTGGACAGGACGTGTCTGGCCGATGCGATGGACGCGATCGTTGCATTGTTCTTCAACCGCTGGATTCCACCAACGTGAAAGGTGAATGACGTGCGTGGCAGCGGTTAATGTAAGCCCTGTGCCTGCGGCCCTCGGACCGAGCACGAGCAAATCAAATCCGCCGTCGTCGTTGAGGTGGGATTGAAATCGATTCACGATCGCCTGGCGTTGCTTCACTGGAGTCTTAGCATTTATCAGGTCAATTCTCTTCAATCCGAATGCAGCTTTGGCGAGCTCAATAAAGCGATATTGCATCTGGTGATGTTCGATGAAAACGAGAGCACGCTCGCCTTCCGCACGGATACCTTCAAGAGTACTAAACGTCGCCTGCAACCGGGCAGATAAAGCGATGTACTCAGCATCTTCATGGTCAGCAGTCAGATCGGGGTGAACCGAAACCGATCTGATATGGTGCAGCATTTTGAGTGCTGCCCCTTTCTGACCAGTCGCAAGCTTGGCGCGCGCCTCGTCGTAGACATCGGCTTGGAGCGACGGCATCGGCAGAGGGCGCAACACCCTTGTCTTTCGGGGCAGGTCACGGGCGACCTCGTCTTTGAGGCGGCGCAGACCGAGTGGTGGCAGACCGTCAGCGGAAAATACCCGGGTATGCAGGCGCTGCATGTTGTCTTCCTTCGGCGTTCCGAATTCGTCGAGAAATGCACGCAGCGAGCCGAGGCTTCCTGGAGCCAGCTGATCCATGATCGCCCACAGATCGCTCGTGGCGTTCTCGATGGGCGTTCCGGTCAGGCCTATCCGAAAATCCGCTTTCATTGCCCGCGCGGCACAAGCCCGCAAAGCACCGGGCGTCTTCAATGCCTGGATCTCGTCGAAGACCACAGCGGCGAAGGGGATCTGCGCCAGCGAATGCTGGTAATTCGTCATCGTGGCATAGGTGGTAAGAACCCAAGTGCTGTGGCCAGCCCCGGCTTCTGCCGCTCGTGCAAGATCGCTGAAGTCCAGCAGGGCCTCTCCGGTGGCCGTATCCATGCCTCTCGCCCCAAACTTCCGGCGCGCTCCGATCCCGCTGCCATAGAGCCGTACCAGGTGTCCAAGGCCTGGAGTGCTCACATGTGCCGCGACCTCCTGTTCCCAATTCTCGAGGAGAGAGGTCGGGGCGACGATCAGAATTGGCCCGCGTGGGCATAATCCCGCTTCCATCTGCATATTGAGCCAAACCAGGAACGCGATCGTCTGCAAGGTCTTGCCAAGCCCCTGTTCATCCGCATTCAGGATTCCGGGCAGACCTGACGCCCATGCCTTGACCTGCCAATCATAGCAGTCGACTTGGTGCGGTCGGAGCGCGGTCTTCACAAGCGCAGGAACCTCAACCGCTCCGATCTCGCCTCTGGGCCGCAGCTCCGGACGCCAATGTACGTCGTCGAAATTGTCCTCGGTCTGTAGAATGGCAGGGCCGGTCGGCTCTGCATCCGTATCGTCCGCAGGCTGTGTCGCCGTATCACCGGCGGCGTCCGTATCCGTTCTTCGTTCGATTTCAGCCTGCACCGCACGGAGCACCTCTTTTGTAGCAGGCAACCGAATTCCGGACTCCATCACGCTTTCCTTGCCCGTATCGATCGCCGTCTCGATGGCGTGTGCAAGGTGACCCAGGTCGTCTGCCGGCATCGTGTCGATCTTCTGCCGTACCTCGGCCGAAAAGACTTCGGGCAACCAGGTCGTCGTTCCTTCGCCCTGTGGTGGAAGGGACGGTGGCTTATAGAGGCCGATGCCAATCACCCGCTCCGAAAACCGAGCATACTCCGCGGTCTCAACGAACAGAGGCCCAGTCGCGCGTTCGATCGCCTCTTCTCGCCCGGCATCGTCAAGCCCCTCAAAGGCACCGCTTTTCTCGAGGTTTTGCTCCACTTCCTCGCTGATCAGGCGACCGGGATTGCGAATGAAGTCTGCCCTTACATCGGCCGGAGCGCGCTGCATCCGGGACATCACGCGCAGCGCTGGTGCGGCACTGCGGTCTATCACCATGAATCGCCCGGGTCCGAGCCGGAACGCATTGAGAGCACCGCGTTGGCGCACCTTGTTCTGGAAATCTCGGAGGTCGCGCCCTGCGAGCTCGGCCATGTCCTCGCTTGGTTCGATCGCATTGTGAAGACGCTCGCGCGCGAAGGGTAGAACTTCGAAATTATCGCCTTTTTCATTCGGTGTTATCGAGAACCCGTCGGCAAGGCTCACCTCAAGACCGGACAGGAAATCGGACATCGAGATACGAGCGGCAGCACTGTCCGATCCCTCGGAAACGCCTGGATCAAGCGCGCGGCGAAAGCGAGCCAGCGCCTCCCATTGCGCAGCGTCTCCCTGCCCTACCTCGCCTTCGGCCACATCGAGCGCCTCGAACATCCACTTCGGCAAACGCTGCTCGCCCCGGTCGGTGCGCAAGATGGCACCGACACGAACCGGGATCTTGCGGACCCCTCCGCGATACCATTCCGCAGACAAACGAAAGCCAGGCGAGCCGACAATGCCGTCGACATCAGTGCGCAGTGTCAGGTCGGTAAGTGGCGGCAAGCCGAGAGCTTCGCCAGATCCGGCGTTCAATCCGGCTGCGAGCCGGTGAGACAAGCGGATCCTGTCCTCTGACAGCTCCAGGTCGCCCGGAAAATCGTCACCCAGGGCGCGCAGATCTGCCACCGCAAACGCCAGTCGTCGATCCTCCTTGGACAATCCATCGAGGTCCGATTTTCTTGAGCCGATCAGGCGCCTCAGCACCCCCCTGCTTTCCGCGATCGTCAGTGTAATGCCTCCGGCGTCCACCTGGCGTTCAAAAATCATCGTCACAGAACCCCCGAAACTTTGTATTGCCAGTTGCCGAGGTGCGGTATGGCGTGCATCGGGCGACGACTGCGGATGTCAGCGACATCGTATCGCCTCTGATACAGCTTGGGAGCGTCGCGCGCTGTCTCGTCGAAGACGTGAACCTTGAAGTTATAGGTACCCTCAACCACGATTTTCCGCCCGATCCTCATGATCAGCAAAGATTTGTCTCTCTCGCCCTCTTGCAGTGCGAAGCGGATCTGTCCTGCATCGTGGCGCGTGTCTCGCGGCAGCCGAGACATGGCAGCTCTGTAACCTTCTCGATTGAAGGCTACCCAGACCTCGTCGATCCGATTGTTCTTGTGGAGCGACCACCAGAACTTCTCTCTGTCGGCCCACATATGACCGCGCTCAACTTCGGTCAGGACCCGGAAAAGCATCCGAATATCGGCCCCGGCGATCCAGTGCAGGAAGAGTCCCTCCAGCTTTTGTGGTATCTGGTTCCAGATGGAATTCCGATTGACCTTCGGGTGGCCGTACAGATCGAGCAGTCGGTCGATGAGCAGTTGCTTCAGTTCCTCGGAAATGCCTTGTTTCTTCCAAGGACGCAGGAGGGCAATGACCGCCTCCGCTGCACCGGTCGCCATCGCGGGTTGCCCTGGCGGGCTGAGCCAGTCGAGGACACGCTCGATTTCCTTGCGCTCTGCAAGGCGCGGCGCGATCTGTTCGAGGAATGCAACATGCGCGTGGGCCATGAGGCCGGGCGCATGTGGCTGCCGCAACCCGAGTTCCTTGAGGCCAGACCATATGTCATCGAACTCTGTCATGCGGGCCGCGATGCGCTCCACGATCCGCGCTGGATCGAATAGGTCCGGAAAGGCTTCCAGTAGTTTGCGCCATTGCGCGCCGAGTCTATTCGCGACGTCCACGAGAGCTTGCGCGAGTGCACGCGTGTGAGCGGCGGCGGCATCAAAGGTCTCGATGTAGACTCGCGTCATCGCTCCAAGAAATCCAGGCCTGTCCGAGGCCGGGATCTCCTTGAGAAAAAACCGGCGAACCGACGCAAGGTCATCGCGATCCCGGAACTCTGGCGAAAATGCATGCTCCGCGGCTTCCATGACAAGGCTCAGCGGGACGTCGACCCAATCATCTCGCTCGATCCGACCTTGAAAGACCTGCAGTTGGGTCCAGGGATCAGACGCGCGCCTGGGTGTACGGCCGTAGTCGTCAAGGACGCGGTTGCAGCTCCGCAGCAATTGGGTGAAGTTCGGCGGCACACCCGTGTCGGGCGGCGCCAGACGCGCCAGTTGGTCTGAGAGCGTTCGGCTCATCTTTCAGCGGCCCGCTCTCTCAGGCGCGCGCTGATCCGGTCGAGATCGTCCACCGTTTCGGGGATAAATTCGACGCCGGGTGGCACGTACATGATGAACCGCAAATCGATGCGCCGATTTGCTGATTTGTCTCCTGTTGCTTCATCGACGATGGGGCGCATCTCCCCATAGCCGGCAAACGCGAGAAGAGGTTGGCCGAGAAGATTTTCGTAGCTCAGCATTTCTGAGCCTTCGCCGTCTCGGTCCGGCGCGATCGCCTTGAAGGCGGAAAGCGCGCGATCGGCGGCGAGCTCCAGGTTGTAGGTATCTCCACCTTGGCTGTCGGTATGCCCTTCGATCTGAATGGTCTCGAACAGCACCAGATCCGGGTTGCAGGACATCGAAATCTCACTCCGCGGCCCAACCGAATAGCAGGGAAGTTCACGGTCGAGATGCTGGCCCAGCAATCGCACCACTTCCAGGCTACTCCCAGTCAGAGTGCGGGCACCGGACGCGAAGAGCCCGCTGCCTTGGAAGCGAAGGGCATCCCCCTGCGCTGTCACTGTAAGGCCTTCGATCTGTTGTTCCGTGATGTCCTCCTGCACTGCCAAAGCCAGCCGCTCGAGCATTTCGCGTTTCAGCTGTGCAGATCGCGCACCGTATTCTTCGAGTGGGTTTTCCTGCCGCAGCAAGGCCTCCAGCTCCGCGATGCGCCGTTCCAACTTGGTTATCTCTTCCCCAAGAGCGAAGTTACGCGCCTCGAGCTCCTCGACGCGCGCCTCCAGCTGCAGTATCCGCTGCCGCTGATCCTCGTTGGTCTGACTTAGAGACGCTATTTCCACATATGCCGAGGCAAGTTGTTCGGACACCTCGGCGAGCTCTTCTCTTGTCGCCTTCAATGCTTCCTGCAGGGCGTCGCGTTCGCGAAGGACAGCGTCCCGCTCTTGCCGCGCTTCGTCGCGCTCGGAGACGGCTCGGTCGAGCATCATCCGGGGCACGAGATCATCTGACGTGAACTTGCTGGCGAAGAATGCCAGCAGCAAGATCACGATAAAGAGAAAGCTCACCGTCATGTCCGTCATCGAGACGAAAGCGGATTCCTCTTCCTCTTCCTCTCGATATCGCCTTGCCGCGCCCCGCATCAGACTCTACGGCGCTCCTGTTGCGGCTCGAACTGCTGCAGGCTGTCGACAATGGCCCTCAATGAGTCCAATGCTGCATTCAATTCGGATGCCATTTCTTGCACATGGGTGCGGATGGACTGCATGGATTTCTCAGTGCTGCTGGCATACAGTTCTAAGGCACCGCCGAGTTTTTCGTCGATATCGTCGATCCGATCTCCTTGCCCCTGCATCTGCCGAACGAGACCCTCGATCGCGTTCACGACGGTTGCAATGGCGCGCTGTTCCCCACCTATTGTCTCTCCCGCTGCTTCGAGTGTGCGGGCGGCAGAGCGTGCGACCTCCTCAGAGGACACCACTACCGCCTTGCTGGCGCGCTCAACGCCCTCACCCAGCGACCGGGTCGAGCGCTGCATTTCTTCCACCGATGCGCGCACAGGACCCGATGCCTCCACCAGATCCTGGGCGGCTGTGCGGAAAGTGTCGGCAGCCGCGTTGCCGGCCTGAGCCCCCTCGCCCACGGCATGGGCGAAGCCCTGCATGCGTCGCACACCGTCATCGAGGGTGGTCACCATGCCCTTGAGCCGTTCCTCGATCTCCCGGAGCGGGCCGATGAGATCCTTGCCGGTCTGGTCGGAAAGAGATTGTGCAAGGTCGGCAATCCGGCTCGCTGCGGCCTCATACGTACCAGCAACGGAGACTCCGGCAGAGGTTATTGCCGCACCGACCTCATTGCCACTCTCCTCCATGCGACCACGTGCAGCCTCGGACCCGGCCTTTGCAGCGCCTTCCATCTCTTCTTTCATGGTTCGTGCAGCGGCTGTCATCTCTTCCGCAGCGGCGGACATCGCTCGAGCGCTTTCACCGGTGTTACTTCGGATCCCGTCCAGAGTCTGGTTCATCACCGAAAGCAACTGCTCGGCACCTTGTGTGAAAGCACCACCGGTCTGCTGCGCTGTGTCGGACATCGCAGAGCGAAGATCGTCCACGGCCTGAGCGACGCGCGCCACAGCACCCTCCATCTCGGAACCCATGCGACCAGAGGAATTGTCCATTCGGTCCGCCAGCTGCGCGATCCGATCTCCGGCCTGCGCCATGCTTGCACTTGCTGCAGCCAGAGACTCCCCCAATCCGTCAGTTATCTGCTGGGATAGATCTGATGCCATGGTGGACACACTGTCAGTCCCCTGCTTGCTGAGCTGTTCGAGAACCGGAGCCATGTTCTCCCGGATCGAAGCGGAAATCGCCTGTGGCAATTCCTCCCGCAACGGTCTTCCGAGATCGGCGACCAGCTCCGTGGCCAATTTCTGGTTTGCAGCCTGCGCCTCTCTCTGTACCCGCAGTTGCTCAAAGCCAAGTGTTTCGAGACTGACGAAATCGAACCGTCGCTCGAGCATTCGCACCAAGTGGTGAAGGTCACGGTCAACGCCGCCAACCTGAGACTTCAAAACGATTATGATGATAATCGAACAGGCAAGTCCGGAGAGTGACATGATGAACTTGGCTGAGGCAAGATCGAGAAGCACCAGCATGGTTTCATCATTGATCACCTGCATCCCTTGAAGAACAGCGATCAGGCCAAGAAAGGTCAGTGCAAGTCCGATCGAGACAAACAGGCCTGGTAGGAATTTGTAAAAACCGGACCCGTAGCCAAGATCCTCTATGTTGAAGAAAAAACTGGGCCGTACTGTATTGCGACGGGTCGGCGGATCGAAGCGATCGTCGACGGTTAGCGTTTCCTCGAACTCTTCCCAGGCTTCCTGAAGTGGCTCACGAGCCCGTCTCGCCCCTTTCAGGCCTTTGTTGATCCACTCGGTGACCTCATCAAAGCCACTTGTCGCGAAAGTCTCCTTATCCAGGCTCCTAACCTTTCGCGATACCGCCTTTAGCACCCTTCTGCGTGACGACATGTCCCGCACGATCATAAGGATTGCTGCAGCACCACTCGCAAACAGGAAAAGTGAAACGATTCCCGGTGTACTTTCCTCTTTCAGCAGCGACGCAAGGCTGAGGATTAGATCCCTTACAAATAAGCCCAAAGTTTCCATTACATCTCGATTTTCTTCGTGACGTTCAAATAAGCATTGTCACGTTTTGGCTTTTAATGAACTGTCGGCGTTCAATGCGACTTTCTTGCACTCAAGCGACTTGACTCAAACCCGCAAAACGAACCTTGGGGGAGCACAATATTCTCCATGTATTCCAATTGTTGTAACTCCTTCTTTCCTCGAGAACCCGTCGCAAATTAGGATATTTTCCTTTCCGGCCACACTCGGATCATTTTGGGTCCGATACAAGACCCTGCCTGAAGGCTTTTTTGGAAAGAAAAATACTCAGCAACGCCATTACCCTAATTCCACCACGTGAATTCCTGGGATCACCGTGCGTGCCAGGTCGACCAGATGGCGGTGGTGCGTGAACATAATTGCCTGTCCCGTGCGCCCCATCTCGGAAGTCAGCGTAAGGGCTGCCTCCGCGCGGGTATCGTCAAAGGTTTCGAGGATGTCATCCGTCAAAAACGGAAGCGCTCCGTAGCGGGTGACGAAATCCGCATGCCCCGCCACGCGCAGCGCCAGATAGAGCTGGCCGCGCGTTCCGGTGGACATGGCGTCGGCGGTGACCGGTTGTCCGCTCCTGATGCCGACGAGCCGCTCGCCTGACCCGACCGGCTGTGCCTCGAGACGCGGCCACTCACCCCCGGTCATACGCGCAAATGCCTGTTCGGCGGCGTTGAGCATGGACCCGCGGCGATCTTCGCGCAGACGGCGCAATGCACCCGAGGCTGCCATCAAGCCAATCCGGGTTTCCGCGGCCCGGCGCGCGGCCTCGCGCAGTTCTTCCATTAGCACGGCACGCGCCTGCCCTTGGTTGACGCCACCGCCGGTGCCGAGCGCAGAGTTCAGCTCTTGCCGCGCCTCTCCGCGGCGGCCCACAACCTCGTCCCGCGTCGCTTCGGCCTCCGACACAGCTTCGCGCAGTGTGTCTGTTCGGACCGGGTCGGTGTCGGCCTCCTCGGCGGAAAGCGCGTCGGTGTCAAAGCCCTCGGCGGCCCTGGCGCGCTCTGCGTCCAGCCCGGCGATCTTGGCGCGCAGCCCGTCCCGTTCCAAAAGCCGGCGCAAAGCAACCAGCGGGTCGTCCCCGGGAGCGATTTCTTGGTTCTCGAAGACGGCGGCGATCACTTCTGCGGACCGCTCCGCCAAGCGGGCTTGGCGGTCGCGCTCCGCTTCGGCTTTATTGCGCGTCTTGCGGGCATCTTCGATTTTGCGGGCTGTCTCAATTGCCTTCCCGGCGCGGTCCCGTGCGCAGCGCAAAGTCTCGTCCACCGTGCTGCGAGTGCGCAGCCCGAGCGTATCTCGCAGCGCATCGGCTCGAGTGTCAAACGCGGTCAAGGCCGCTTCCAGTCGGCCGACACGCCGATCAAGGTCTCGCGCCTTACTGTGCAGCTCTGCCAGCTCGGCAAGGCCATCGGAGATCCGGAGAACCTCTTCAACGCCTATGTCAGCGCACCACAAGTCGGCCACCCGCGTCTCGTATACTGCCTTGGCATCGGCGTGGGCCTTCTCTTTCGTCTTTTTCTGCGCTTCGAACCCGCGGACCAGCTTCTCGGCTTCCAATCGGCTGGCGATGCGGGCCCGGCGCTCCTCCAATGCCTTTTGCAGACGACGAGCGGCAGCAACGGTTTCCTGCCTTTCTGACGTGTCGCCCGAGATCCCTGAAGCTGCATCGATGACCTCTTCCTCGGCCTCGGACCGTGCCTGCCGCGCCGCATGCAGATCCCCCATCAACTGCTCTGCCGAAAGCGCTGCGTCCAGCGCCGTCTTCATTGCTTCAAGCCGTTCTGCAAAAGCGGAGGGCGCAATGTCCTCGTCAAGCCCGAGCCGCATGGCGAGCCGCTGCACGATTTCCGTAGGCGCAATGCGCCTTTCCCGAGCGGATTCGAGGTCGGTCTTGCGCCGCTCGGCATCGGCCGCGTTCATCATACGATCGGCCTTCATCCGAGCGAGCCGTACGCGTCCTTCGGCACTCCTTGCATAGCGGCCACGCGCATCGTCGTCTCCACGCATGGCCGCCTCAAAAGCATCGGCCGTATCTCGCTGAAGCGCGGAACGATGCGCAGACCAGAGCCGCTCGCGCTCAGCGCGCGTGGCGGCGATTTCGTCATCGGAGACAACGGACAAGGCCAACCGTTCACCATCCAGCGCGGCGTCAAGTTCCGCCAGCTTTTCCTGCGTCATCCGCAGTTTTTCCTCGGCCGCGGCAACCTTATCGTCCTCGGTCTTCAGAGCCCGTTCCGCCTCTCGCAACTCGGCGGTGGTGGGCAACCCAGCATTTGCCAGTGCACGCCAATTGGGCGGCAGTCCGGCCGCTGCATGTTGTGCCTCCGTCTCGCGTTCTCGCAGATCCCTCGTCAGCACCTCGAGATCTTCCGGCAGAGCATTCAGAGCGTCCAGCGCATCGGCCAGCGCCTCGGCGCCCTCCGGCATTTCCTCTACTTCGCCGAGCTCCGCGCGCGCGTCGTCCAACGCACTCTGTGCGTGGTCGCGGGATCGGGCGGTCTCGCGGACGTCCTGCGCCGCCTCGCGGATGCCAGTGCGCACCTCGCGGGGCAGGACGATCGCGGCCGGATCTGCGCCATCCCCGGCAAGCGCGGCCGCAAGCCGGCGGGCCTCCATTCGGGAATTGTCCCGCTCCTCACGGCGTCGACCGAGATCGGCATCGGCAAGACTTGCGCGGGCGACAAGCGACTCTCCGTCGTCGAACTCGGCGTCTTCCAGCCCAGCCAACATCTCGCCGATGGAGATGCCTTCTGGGTCCGGCGTGAGCTCGGAGAGCAGCTCGTCGGCCTTCTCGATCGTGGCCTCCGCCTCCGCTTTCTCTTCCTGCGCATTTGCGATCCGATCCACCGCGACGCTCACTCGCGTCATCGCGTCCTCGGGCAGGTCGGGGCCGTCGGGACTTCCAGAAAGAGCCACCCGAGCCTCGTCGATCTGACGGGCAAGGTCACGGCGCTGATCGGCGGCCTCCCGGAGAGCAAGTTGGCGCCTGGCCTCGTCGCGAAGGGCGGTGGCCTCGCGGCAGGCCTGCTCCGCATTCTCGACCTCCCTGCGCAACGTGTCGAACCGACGGGGGTCCAGCCGCGCCTCGGCCAGCGCTGCGTCGATCTCCTTCAGCCGGTTGCGCCGATCGGCGAGGATGGTGGAACGCCCGCGAGGCTTGTGGAACGCCTCAATTTCTTGCTCGGCCTGTTTCAACAGGTCGGCGAAGCCGGACAACCCCGTGGACCCGGCATGGAGCAGCTGGCCAAGGTCGCCTTTCGCACGCGCGATCTCCTCCCCGCCCTGGCGGAGCACCTCGTCGTCGAGCGAAAAGCGCGTCCGATAGCCGTCCCTATCGAGGCCGTGGAGCAGCAGTGAAAGGCGCCGCTCGTCCATCGCGCGGCCGTTCTCATCTGTCAACGACCCCTGCCGCTGGCCTGTCCGGCGCAGCGCCAATGGCCCCTCTTCCGTGTCAAGGGTGGCCCCAACCATAAGGTCCTTTCGCGCGTGAACGAAATCGTACGGATGCTGCAACGGCAATCCGAACAGCAGGTCAAGCCAAGCCGAGAAGGCCGTACTCTTGCCCGCCTCGTTCTCGCCGTAGACGATGGTGACATCGGTCTCGCCGCCGCCGGGACCAAAGTCCAGACGGTGCTCAGTGAAGCGACCGTATCGGATCAAGTCGAGATGGCGTAGCCTCACTGCTCCGATCTCCCCGTAGCGAGGCGCAATGCCATCGTCTCCACGCCCACCTCTATCAACTCATCGATCCGATCTTCCGCGAGCACGTCGCGTATCTCGGACGGCAGGGCAGCGCGGAGCTCTTCCAGGTGCGCCTGCACCTCGTCGCGGAACCCGGGCGTGGCAGCATCAGCGCGCATGAGCGAGCCCAGATCTTCGGCCGCCTCTGCGTCCAGCGCTGGAGTGACCGGGCGCGGCCTCACGCGGTCAACGAAGACGCCGGCGACGGCCTCCGCCGCCTCGCGCGCCTGCGCCTCCAGCATACGCGGATCGCCCAGTTCGGTGTGGCTGCCCGCGGCGTCCAGCCGCGCCGCGATCATCACATCGGCGCCCGTCATCGCCTCCAGCGCCATGCGCAGCCGCGCGTCGCGTCCGGCTTGGTCCGCGACACCAGTGAAGTCCACCAGCACCCGCGTGAAACGCAGCAGTTCCAAGGGTATCTTGCGTGCCCGGACTCCCTGCAGGTCAATCTCCAGCAAAGTCGCAGAGCCGCCATCCGTCTCCCGAATGCTGCGGCCCTGTGGAATACCCGGCATGACGACGAGGGTTCCTTCCGCCTCATGGACGGAGCGCTTGTGGATGTGTCCGAGCGCCCAATAATCGTAGCCATGACCGAACAGGTCGGCCAGCGCGCAGGGCGCGTATGGGTCGTGGCCGGCTGCGCCATCGAGCGAGGTGTGCATCAGCCCGATGTTCCAGCGTCCTGGCTCGGGCTGCGGGTAGCGGGGCAGCAGGCTTTCGGCCATGTGTTTGGCGGTGAAACCCATCCCGTGGATGGAAGCATCTCCGATGCGGAAGGTAGGAGCGTCCGGAGTAAGCACTGTCAGCGCTTCCGAAACCGGTCCGTAGCGGTCGAGGTCGAGCAGCGCGTCGTGATTACCCTGGATCAGCATCGCCGGAATTCCGCTGCGCGCAAGGCGGGACAACTCCGTGGCCAGCGCCGCCCGGCTTGCCACATCCGCTACGCCGCTGTCGAACGTGTCCCCGGCAAAGAGCACCGCATCAACGCCCTCGGATACAGCCACATCAACGAGACGTGCCAGCACCTGTCGCGAGGCTGCCCTCAAGTGCTCGCCCATGGCGCTGTCGCGCGCCGCCTGCGTCCGGAGCGGAGAGTCGAGGTGAAGATCTGCGACATGAAGGAACTTCATCTCGTCCGCCCACCGCCGCGCGGAGCGCCAACACAGAGACCGACCGACAAACTCACGTGACGCTCAATTTGGACGGATTCGTCTTTGCATGGGCGCGGTGGTGCCGCAGCGAACGCGACCGAGGAGGCTTTTGCAGACCGAAATCCACCGACCTTCTGGCACTGCCTTTCAGCCGCTACGATGCGAAGCAAACCAACACCGCATATTCGGTATGCGTGACGCGGAACAGCAGCGCGATCAATGCCGCGGAACTCGGGCAACTCTTCAATAACAGTCATTTTTTGCTCTGGCCTCCGGCGCTGACACTGCCGTTAGAAAAAGAACAACGCAAGATTCGTATTCACCTTTAAGGCGGCTGAAAAAGTCGGCTTCACCGCGGTTTCGAGACCATGATCAACCTTCGTCACGGCATTGGCGGAGAGGACGATCATGCGCGGGACGGACGAAGCGACCAGATCGCTGTTCAGCCCTGTGAATCTTGATGAGCGGGTCTCTTCGTCTCAGTCGTGCAGGCAGAATGCCTTGGTTGTGTCTCGAAAGTGGTGGAAATTCTCCGGCGACGTCCTCCGAGCGGTTTGATTTGCGCTTGATCAAGCGGCGAGGTCAAGGGTCATGGGCGCGATCGGTTTGTCGAGGGTGTGCCATCCGTCGACCTTGCGCATGGTGATCTGGCCTGAGGCGAGCAGCGCCCAGAGGAGCATCGGCACGGTTTCTGCGCAGGGCAGCACAGCCTGGGTCTTGATCCGGCGGCGGAACTCTTCGTTCAGACGCTCTATGGCATTCGTCGTCCGCGCTGCTTTCCATTGCGACGGATCGAGGCGGGTGAAGGTGAAGAGGCGATCCCCGGCCTCTTCCAGGCTATCGGCGACAGCGCGGCACTTCAGCCGCCATTTGCGCAGAAAGGCCTTGCGGCGCGTTTCGACATCGGCCGCCGTGTCGGCGTAGATCATGTCGCGATAGTCGTTGCCCAATTCCTCGTGCATATGCTTCGGGGCATGGGCCAGCAGGTTGCGGTGCTTGTGAACCGTGCAGCGCTGGATCGGCAGATTGTCGCCCCACAGCGCCACCAGCGCGGCCTCCAAGCCCGGAGCGCCGTCGACAATCACGAATTCCGGCCGCTTCAGCCCGCGTGCGTCGAGATCATCGAGGAATTTCCGCCACGCTGCCGTGCTCTCTCCACCCATATTCATGATGGCCAACAGGACCTTCTGCCCATCGCGGCGCACACCGATGGCCGCGAGGACCGAGATATTCGTGGCCTTCTTATCGATCCGCGTCTTGATGACGGTGCCGTCGAGGATCAGCCGGATGATGTCCTCATAAGCCAGACTGCGGGCGCACCAGGCGTCCCAGTCCACCTTCACCTTGCGCCAGGCGCGGCTGACCACGTCTTTGCTGATTGCCCCCTTGAACAGCGCAAACAGCGCGCGCTTCACACGCCGCGTGTTGGTGCCCGAGAGATAAACGGACGTAATCAGCGCCTCGGCTGTCTTCGTCAAACGCTGGTAACGCGGCAACGCCTTCGAGCGCCATTCGCGCACCTTGCCGGCTTCGTCTGCGATCCGGGCGCGCGGCACGCTGATCGTCTCAGAGCCGAATGTCCCAGTGATCTGCCGATCCCGGTTGCCGTGGCGATAGCCCTTTGCCGCCCCGGCCTCTCGGCCATACCGCAAGCGGCCAAGAAAGCCGTTCAGTTCTTCGTTGAAAACCGCCTCGATCGTGCTGCGGATGTTCGTGCGCAGCCGATCCTCAATCGGATCGAAGCCTTCGTCGCAAGCGAGTAGCGAAAACGCGCTGGTGTCTGTAATCTTGTTCATGGCGTGATCTCCTCTGGCGGTGCAAGCCGCCGGTTGGGTGGTTTTGCTTCACCCGGAGATTACGCCGCCTTCAAATTTTCTACCAACTTCGCGACACCACCAATGCCTTCGCGGCGGGCACATCGTCGGATGTCAATCGCGGTGTAAAATTGGTCAGTTTATGGAGTGCGCCCCTCGGGCTGGACAGGATCACGCGTCTGTTTTGACAGGGGTGCGGGCGTGGGTGTCCTCGAACTGGGCGGGGCTGAGATACCCCAAGGCTGAGTGCAGGCGGCGGATATTGTATGCCTCGATGAAGCGGGGGACGCCGTTGGCGACGTCCTCGAAGGTTTCATACTCCATCAGATAGGCATCCTCCACCTTCAGAGTTTTCATGAAGCTCTCGGCCTGCGCATTGTCGTAGGGATCCCCAGAGCTGGTCCGGGCCAAAAACTTCGAACTCTTTGGCGACGAACGGAAAGATCGGACTGTCATGATCGCTATCGGTGGTGCGGACGAAACGCCTCCGCCGCCGGGGGTTCAGGTCGTTTTCCTTCATCAGCCGCCGGACCTTCTTGGCGTTTACAATGAGGCCGCGGTGCCGGAGTTCGGCATCGACCCGGCGGTAGCCATACCCCTCGAACTCGTCAGTGATGTCGTGGATCTCGGCCATGATCATCGCGTCCGCGGGCTTGCCGATGGATGCGACATAGAAACTCGATCGCGCGACCCCCATCAGTTCGCACCCCCGTTGGATAGTGAGGCTGGCGGGCCGACAGTCGCGGATGTAGGCGCGTTTTTTTGCAAGGGTCTGGATCGTGGACCAGCCCTTTACAGTAAATGATGCAACCGCCGAAGGGTTTCTTCGGCGGTTGTTTCCTTTTTAGGCGAATAGGTCATTCGCTCGCGTAGATCTTCCCCCTTGCCAGGCCCAATCGCCGCGACGGCCTAAAGGCGATTGATGATGACGAGGTCCCGTTCCGGAACGTCGACATCACAACCTATCGCCGGGCCCAGCCAGCGGGCTTGCTCGGCGATTGCGTCGCCGAGGCGTTTCATCCCTGGCCCCCGCATTTCGGGAACTCGCGCGACCAAGGCCGATACGATTTCACAAAGACGGCTCTTCAGTTTCGGCGTCATGCGCCGATATCCCAGATCCCGGAGAAAGCGCGCGATGTCCTCGGTCGTGATGTCGTCTGTCATCTCGGCGGCACCGATCTTGAAAGACATCTGATGCGTGACCTGGTCATCGAGCAGGGCCGGAACGATATCGTAGAACGGCGCGAGCTGCGGTCGTGCTCCGTGATACAGCAAACCGTGGTTTTTGGCGTGGTTGTCCGTATTGCCCAGCAACAGATTGACCAAAGCCCCTTCAAGGAAGGCCTGCCGGGTCTGGCCCGGACTGTCACA